>Ga0265316_10000189_pt1 | contig 71055 bp, 57 predicted proteins | sample 4522metaG_FD_202092 | JGI IMG/M metagenome (GOLD analysis project Ga0265316, IMG submission 202092) | Rhizosphere microbial communities from Carex aquatilis grown in University of Washington, Seatle, WA, United States - 4-5-22 metaG | ecosystem: Host-associated > Plants > Roots > Rhizosphere >... | reverse complement strand
TCTGTCCCAGTTCGTCGAGCTGATCGAGAAGCCCAACAACGTCAGCCGCTCGGAGGGCGACATCCATCCCGAAGGAAATCCGCACTTCATCCTCGACTGGCATAACGTGCCCGCCCTTGCACGGTGCGTCGCCGCGGCACTTGGGCGCGCCGACCGTGGCGGCAGCGGCGTGTACCAAAAGAACCTCGACGCATTTCTGGCCCGCTGGCAGGCCCAGTCCGCCGCCTGGGACAAGAAGGCCGAGTCACTTCGAGGCAAAGCCATCATCCAATACCACCGCCTGTTTAACTATTTCACCCTGCGGACGGGAATGAAGATCGTCGGCGAGCTCGAGCCCAAGCCCGGCATTCCTCCGACGAGCCGACACCTTGAAGAACTGATCGACGCCAATGCCCCGGGGAGCGTCTACATGATCGTCACCGACCCGTATCACGAGCAGAAGTCCCCCGAGGGCTTGGCGAAGAAGATGTCGGTTCCTTGGGTCGTGCTGCCTCAAGATGTTGCGGGGGTTCCGGCCGCGAAGGATCTATTCAGCCTGTTCGACACTCTCTTGGCGAGCGTTCGGCGATGATCGACGTCCTCTTCAGCGCCTTCCTGCTCTCGGTCGTGCTCCTCGGCATCCATTCGTACTATGGGCTGCACATCATCGAGCGCGGTATCATCTTCACCGATCTCGGCATTGGGCAGATGGCGGCCTTTGGTGCGGCCGTCGCCATCCTGCTTTTCGACGGAAGATACATGTACCCTGTGTCGCTGGCCTTCTCGCTCGCGGGCGCCTTTCTCATAGCCCTGTCGACCAAACGCACGCGCAACCACGAGGCCTTCATTGGCCTCCTCTATGCTTTCGGTATGAGCGCCGCCGTCATCGCGCTCTCGCGAGCTCCCCGCGGCGCCGAGGAGATGCAGCACCTGGTCGCCGCGGACATCCTCTTCGTGCCCATGCACGCCGTAATCAAGACCGCGGTTCTCTATGCAGCCATCGGGGCCGTGCTCTTGCTGACCCTGAAGCGATTGCGGGGCACATGGAAAGAACTGCTGTTCTTCGGTACCTTTTCGCTGACGGTGACGAGCTCCGTGAATCTGGCAGGCGTGCTCGTGGTGTTCGCTATTCTCGTTGCGCCCGCGTTCTTGGTGTCGAGCCTCAAGGCCTCGTTCAGGACGAAGCTGCTGCTCGCGTGGGGGCTTGGCACGGTCCTCAACCTCATCGCCATCACCGCCTCGTACTTTCTCGACCTACCGACCGGCTATACCGTCGTGGCCCTCTACGCGCTTTGCGGAATCGTTTTCAGCCTCGTCCGCGGCGTGGGGAATCGGGAAGAGATCGGCTCTACGCAATGAGCTTGTTCGACGGGCCGCGGCCTTCGCGCAGCACCGTCACGAAGTCGCCGGCCAGGCTGACCACGGTCGAGGGCGGGCCAGAGAGCGTTCCGGCGTCGAGAATGAGGTCGAGCTTCTTGCCGTATTCGCGCTTGATCTCGATGGCGCTAATGAGGATTTCTCCCGACCGCGATTTCGCCGTGGCGGTCAGGAGCGGCTTGCCCAAGGCCCACAGAAGTTTCTCGCACAGCGCGGTTCCTGGGATGCGCACACCGATGGTGCGCCGATCCTCGTGGACGAAGGGCGCGGGGATGCTGGCGCTGGCCACCAGTTCGGCGCAGTACGGACCAGGGAAGATTTTTCTCAGCACGGCGAATGCCGATTCGCTGACCACGGCGTAGCGAGGCAGTTCGCCTAGATCGGGCAAGAGGAAGGTCAGGGGACGCGCGGCAATCTCGAATCCGCGCATGTTCTGGATGCGCTGGATGCCCGCGTTGTTGCCGAAAACGCACGCGATGCCGTACAGCGTGTCGGTTGGCAGCGCGATGACGCCGCCGCGATTCAGGACCTCAAGGGCCTTGGCAAGGACTTCCTCCTCGGGCTTGGATGGCGCGACGGAGACGATGGGAGCGGATGGTATTGGTTTTGTAGTCGTCATAGTTTATGCGCCATACGGGTAGCGCGGGTTTGGGCGAGAAGCAAGTCGTGGTGAGCCGCGACTTTCACTCGTCGGCGGGGGCGGCTTGCAGCACGCCGCGCTGGAGGATGCCCTTGGCGGGTCCGTCCTGGCGCGCGCCGACCGGAATTCCGCCAGTGACTTCATCGGTGGCGAGGCGTCCGTTGCTCCACAGCGCCCGGTCGACGATGGCGCGAAAGACATGCTGAAGACGCGTTCCGATGGCGGGATCTTCGAGAATGCCAAGGGCAAGGGCGATGGCCTCGAAGGTGGCCAGGCGACTTCCGAGATGGGTTCGGCGCAGCCGGTAGTTTGATTCTTCGGTCGCTGTCAGGCTGACGGCTTGCACCTGGGCCAGCCCAGGGACGCGCCGCCTTACGCGATTGGCTTGGCGCCAGGTGCCGTCGGGCACGATCAACGTGATGGCCTTGGGTCGGGCTGCTTGGGCCGCCTGCCATTCTTCCAGGGGAACCGCGTTCCGGCAGGGGAAAAGCAACAGGGGCGTGCGGTCCCGGTCCCAGACCACCGGATCGTCGGGCGAGTCTTCCCGGCCGCGCAGACACAGGCGCGCGCCTTTCAGGCACTGCACTGCCAGGTGGCCGGTGTTCGTCGCCTTGCGGTGCTCGAACTTGTGCGTGACCAGCAGGATTTGCGTCGCGACTTCCATCGGCGCCAGCAGCGGGCAGGCGCACAAATCGGTGTGCAAGCGGCAGCGCGGACAGCGCAAGGGATCGGCATCGGTCTTTCGCATGCGGTTTCGCATTGGATCGTTCCCATCTGATCTACACTTGGAAGCCACCCCGATGCACGCCTGGTTGCTGATCGCACTGCTCTTTGCTGCCCCGCCAAGCCCGGAGGCCCCGATCCACAAGGTCGCGGTTCACATCGCTGGTCCCCTGGCCATGGTCGAGGTCTGGCGCTCGGTAGAGGCAAACACTCGGACGGTCGGCGAGAAGCAGCTGGGCACCTTCCTCGACCTCGGCTTGCCAGAAGGCGCCGCTCTTCTCGACTGGGAGCTGAGCGACCGCGCCGGGCGCACCCGTCTTGAGCCGCAGACCGAGGTGCAGGCCAGCGCGGGGCTGGCCGCCGCGCTCAAGCTGCGCCGTTTGTCGATGCCCGCGCCGATGGATGAAGGAACCGATTACCGCGTCCACATCACACCCATCGCGGACGGGGAGAAGGCGGTCTTGCACTACCGCTATGCGGCCGTGGTCGGGTGCAGGGCCGGGCAGTTGGTGCTGCACTTGCCGGAAAATCTAGAGGAGAACCCGGTTCCCGCCGAGGTGACGGTCACCCTCGCGCCATCGCCGGATGGGCTCGCCCTGGCCGAGGCCAGCCTGGCCTCGCGGCCGGCCGACATTCCAACCGGCAGGCGCCCGCTGATCATGCGTGGCGCGGCGCCGGCGCGCGCGGCGTGGGAGATTGTTTGGCGCTATGCCAGAGCGCCGGGAAGTTTTGCGGGGCAAGCTCTGGCGGCCGCCGCACGGGTTCCGCGCATCGACTCGACGACTGGCCGGCCGAAAACTGTGCCGCAGTACGAGCTGACGGGACTTCTTTGCCGCGACGACGGGCCAGCCAAGCCAGCGCCTCCCGCGCGCGTGGCCTTGCTCGTGGATCGCTCGCGCAGCGTGGGACCTGGCGGGGTGTCGGCTGAACGAGCCCTGGCGCGCGGGCTTATCGAAGCCCTGCCGCCGTCGGTGTCGTTCAACGCCATTCCATTCGGCGTCGAGGCCACGCCGGTGTTTGCCCTGCCGCGCATGCCGACGCGCGAGGCGCTGGAGGCTTTCACCGCCGCAGCGGATCCCAACCGGCTGGAGAACGGCACCGACGTTGCCCTCGCACTTGCGCGGGCGCGCGCCATGGTCGATGCTGGCGACGACGATGGGGCAGGGGCAACCTGGGTGGTGCTCGTCACCGACGGCGCACTGCCGGCCAGCCAAAATGCCGAGAGTATGCAGAAGTCGCTTTCCGGCGCGCGTGAGCGAAGCCTCAAAGTGCTGGTGCTGCTTGTGCGGCAGCAAGGGGACGACGAAGTTCCGGCCAGTGCCATCGCCGAATACGCGAAGTTCGCGCGCAAGTTCGGCGGGCTGGTTCGCGTGGTTCCGCAAGGCAACGTCGGCGACACGGCAGGCGGAATCCTTGCCGCCATGGCCAAGGGAGGGGATTGGCTCGACGTGCGCCTCGACTCCGGCAAGCTGGCCGAAGTCCTGTCCCCTGGCAGCGGCGCCAGCATCGCCTTCAACGATCCGGCGCGGTTGCCCAAAGACCGTCGCGTACGCGTCAGCGCGCGCGGCTTCGACGCCGACGTTCGCGTCGAGCCGACGCCGGCACTGGTGAAGCGGGAATGGCTGGATCCGCTGCTCGATGCCGTTTCGGGCAAGCGCCGCGCCTGGGCCGGAGCCAACTCCAGCATGGCCATCGCCATCCTGCCGGCGCCCGGCCACACTGGCAAACCCAGCGACGACATGGTTCATGGTCGGATGGATCCCACGGTGCTGCGCAATGCCCTCTCGCTTGCCTTTCTGCCGCGCGCCCGGGCCTGCTATCTATCGCGCAGGGTTGCCAAGGCTGGCGACGCCTACCTGCGCGGTCGGATGAAGCTCGAACTCAGCATCGAGCGCGGCGAGCTGCACGACGCGGTTGTGCGCAGTTCCACCCTGGGCAATCCCGACATCGAGAACTGCGTGCGCAAAGCTGCGTGGGCCGTCGAGTATCCGCGCCCAGAGCATCGCGATGCGCCGACCACGGCCAACTTGAACCTGGTGTTTCAGCCCCGCACAGCGCAAGAATCCCCACCCGACGCTTCGCCCTTGGACCGAGAAATCGAGCTAATTCTGGGCCCCCTGACCCTCACGGCCGATTTCACGGATTTGATCGAGAGCAAGGTTCCCGACAAATCGCCAGGCCAATGATTTCTACAACTTGACCTTCTGTCGGCCGACGACTATAAACCCACGTCTTTCAAGAGGTTCGCACACAATGTCACAGAAGATGGGCCTGATCGGCCGCAAGTTGGGGATGACCCGCTACTTTCACGACGACGGATCGTCGCTGGGTTGCACCGTGCTTTCCATCGGACCTTGCGTGGTCACCGCGCAACGGACCGTCGAGAAGCATGGCTATGCGGCTCTGCAGCTGGGTTTCGAGGAGCAGGCCACGCGCAAGATCGGCCGGCCAGAGGCAGGTTACATCAAGAAGGCAGGCATCGAGAAGGTGCCAGCCATCCTGCGTGAGATTCGCCTCGATCTGGCCAAGGACGTCGCTGCTCGCAATGTTGGCGATGTGCTGACCGCCGGGCAGATTTTCAAGGCCGGCGATGTGGTCGACGTGTCTGGCGTAACCAAGGGCAAGGGCTACCAGGGCGTCATGAAGCTGCACAAGATGGCTGGCGACACCGACACCCACGGTACGCACGAGTTCTTCCGCCACGGTGGCTCCATCGGCTGCCGCCTGACGCCAGGCCGCGTGCACAAGGGCAAGCGTATGTCCGCGCGCATGGGCACCAACAACTACACCTCCTCGGATCTCGTGGTGGTGAAGATTCTCGAAGACAAGAACGTCGTCATCGTCAAGGGCTCGGTTCCCGGCCCCATCAACGGCGTCGTCGTCCTCAAGGGCAGCACGAAGAACGTGAAGAAGTACATCGTGCCTCAGGCCATCAAAGAGGTCGAGTCCAAGAACCCGATGAAGGCCTCCAAGAAGGGCCAGACCGCGGCTCAGAAGAAGTAGCCGCCTTTCCGGGTGGGCCAGCTCCGCGACCGCAAGCACCGCCACGACACCTTTTTCCGCAAGGCGCGGAACGAGGGGTTCGCGGCGCGTGCGGTGTACAAGCTCGAAGACATCGACCGGCGCGTGCGCCTGTTTCACCCTGGCGCGCGCGTGCTCGACCTCGGGTGCCGGCCGGGTTCGTGGATGCAGTACGCGTGCAAGGCCGTGGGCCCGCTCGGCAAGGTGGTGGGCGTGGATCGCCTGCCCCTGCCCGTGCCCGTGCCCGGCGCCCACGTCATCGAGGCCGACATCTACACGCTCTCCGACGAAGAGCTGCTGTGCGGCTTGGCGGCCTACGATGTCGTGCTGTCGGACATGGCGCCGGATACCACCGGCATTCGCGCCACCGATCAGGCGCGGTCCGCGAACCTGGTCGAGGAAGCGCTTCTGCGCGCCGAACGCCTGCTGGCACCGCTGGGCGCTTTCGTGGCCAAGGTTTTCCAAAGCCCTGAAGTCGAAAAGTTGCGCAAGCGCATGGCCAACCATTTCGCCGACGTCCGCTTACTCAAGCCCGAAGCCTCGCGACAGCAGAGCAGCGAGCTGTATCTCGTGGGCAAGAACTTCAGATAGAAAGACCATTCTTGGAATATCCTTGGTGGGCATGGAAACACCATCGTCGCCGGCGCCGCGAATTCACGTTTTGCCGCGCACGCTCGCGGACCAGATTGCGGCGGGCGAAGTCGTCGAGCGCCCGGCATCGGTGGTCAAGGAACTGGCCGAGAATTCCATCGACGCGGGGGCGCGCCGGATCGACGTGGAAATCGAGGCCGGCGGCCGGCGCCTGATTCGTGTGGTGGACGATGGTGGCGGCATGACCGCCGAGGAAACCCGCCTGGCGCTGCTGCGGCACGCGACCTCGAAGATCGTTTCTCCCGACGATCTGTGGGGACTCACCACGTTTGGATTTCGCGGCGAGGCGTTGCCATCCATCGCGGCCGTGTCGCGCCTTTCCCTGCGCACCAAACGGCCGGGCAGCGCGGCCGGTTTCAGCTTGGGCTACGAAGCGGGCATCGAAACCAGCAGCGGCGATGTCGGCATGCCCGACGGGACGCAGATCGAAGTGCGCGACCTGTTTTGGAACACGCCGGCCCGACTCAAATTCATGAAGTCCGAGGCCACCGAAGCGGCCAACGTCGCCGAGGCCGTCATCCGGCTTGCACTCGCGCATCCCGAGATTCACTTCCGCCTGCGCGGCAACGGCCGCGTGGTGCTGGACTTTCCCCCCCATCGCGACATGGGCGAGCGCGTGCGCGCGGCCCTGGCCCGCCGGGGCGCCAGCCTTCTGCACGAGGCGCAGGGCGAGGAATCCGGAGTGGTCGTGCGCGCCTTCCTGGCCGCGCCCGAGGAGGCGTCGGCTACACCGCGCTCGACCTTCTTGTTCGTGGGCAAACGCTACGTGCGCGACCGATCGCTCCTCCACGCGCTCGGCATGGGCTACGGAGAGCTATTGGAAAAGGGCCGCTACCCCATGGCCGCGCTTTTTGTCGATGTGCCTGGGCAGGAACTGGATGTGAACGTGCATCCACAGAAGTTGGAAGTTCGCTTCGCGCGACCGCAGGAAGTCTACGGCGCTGTTCGCCACGTGGTGGGCGCGGCGGTGGCTCGCGCGCCCTGGTTGCCGCCAGCCCCGCTGCGCGCGTACACCCTGCCGCCCGAGAACCTGGACGCTCCCGTGGAAGGCGTGGGTGAGGCGACCGCGCCACCGGTACCAGCCCGGCGCGATGGTCGCAGCTGGCAAGAGCCGCTGCGTTCGGTACCACAAAGCCGTCCTCGCGGACTTGCCCACACCATCGAGGGCCTAGAGCTGCCCAGGGAGACACGGTCGGAAGCGAGATCAGAAGAGAATGTGTCCACACCACCGACCGTCGTGGCGACCGGTTTCTTTGGCAGCCTGGAGTACATCGGACAGGTTCATCGCACCTACCTCATCTGCGAGAGCCGGGACGAGCTGGTCATCGTGGATCAGCACGCGGCCCACGAGCGCGTGACCTTCGAACGTCTGCGCCAGTCGCACCGCCAGCGCCAGGTCGTGCGCCAGCGCCTGCTGTTCCCAATTCCCATCGAGATCGACGAACACGCCATGGCGGTGGTGCGCGCAGGCGCCGCGCTAGAGGTGCTTGGCCAGCTGGGCTTCGAGGTCGAGGATTTTGGTCCGCAAACCCTGCTTCTGCGCGCGGTCCCTGATCTGCTCAAGAAGGTCGATCCCAAGCCGCTCCTTCTCGACGTGATTTCAGGTCTGTCCGGCGACGAGCACGGCAACGACGCCCAAGCCAGCTTCGACAAGGTCTTCGCCACCATGGCGTGCCACGGCGCCTTGCGCGCCGGCGACGTGGTCAGCCGCGAGCAGGCGCTGGCCCTGCTGGTTCAGCTCGATGCCGTGGATCTGCGCTCGCACTGCCCGCACGGCCGGCCGGTGCTGTTGCGCATGCCCGTGACTGAGATCGAACAGCGGCTGGGGCGAACCTGATGGCAGTGTCGCCACGCCCGCCGCCCGTGGTCGCGATCCTTGGCCCCACGGCTTCGGGCAAGAGCGCGCTCGGGCTGGAACTCGCCGGGCAGCTCGGCGGCGAGATTCTGTGTTGCGATTCGATGCAGGTCTATCGCGGCATGGACATCGGCACGGCCAAGGCCACGCCCGAGGAGCGCGCCGCGATTCCGCATTACCTTCTCGATTTGATTTCGCCTGGCGAGCAATTTCACGCGGCTGCGTGGGCCGAGGCCGCGATCGCGCTCATTCGCGATGCCGAGCAGCGCGAACGCTTGCCCATCATCGTGGGCGGCACGGGACTCTATTTTCGTGCACTGGTGCGCGGTCTGTTCGAGGCCCCGCGGCCCGACCCGGCGATCCGCGCGCGCCACCAGGCCGAGGCCGCCAGCCTTGGCATTCCAGCCCTGCACGAGCGCTTGCGCCTCATCGACCCGGAAGCCGCCGCCAAGATCCTGCCCGGCGATCTGGTCCGCATCAGCCGGGCGCTGGAAGTGTACGAGCAGACGGGAGTTACCATCAGCGACCAGCGTCGGCAAAAGGCGGTCGCGCCAGCGCCCCTGCGGGTCTTTTCAGTGCTGCTCGAATTCGACATGGAAACCCTGCGTGCGCGCATCGCCGCGCGGGTCGACCACATGATGGCCGTCGGGTTCCTCGACGAGGTGCGCGGCCTGCGCGCCGCTGGATTTGCTTTCGCGCGTTCGATGCAGGCCCTTGGCTACAAGCAGATGGGCCTCTACCTCGACGGTGCTATGTCGTTGGAGGCGGCCGTGGCTGACATCAAATCCGCGACCGCGGCCTATGCCCGCCGGCAGCGGACCTGGTTTCGCCGCGAGGAGATCAACCTGCGCTCCTACCAGGCCCTCGTACCGTCGGCCCTGGCGCGACTGATCAGGGGTTGGCTTTTGACGTAGCACCCGCGTCGAGGCAGCGGCGCACGGTTCGCAGCAGCACCGCGGTTTCGAAGGGCTTGGCCAGGACGTTGATTCCGGTCGAGGCCGGAATGCTCTGGACGCCGAGATAGCCAGAACAAATGATGGCGCGCAGGTCCGGCTTTTCCTTGCGCAGACCTTCGATCAATTGCAGCCCGGTCGTGTTGCCGGGCATGACCATGTCGGTGATCAGCAGATCAATGACTCCACGCTGAGCTTGCCACTTTACGCGCGCTTCGTCGCCGTTGCTGGCGTCCAGAACGTTATAGCCGAACTTGCGCAGGATGGACCCCAAGGCCAGGCGCAGACTCGCCTCGTCCTCGACCAACAGCACGGTTTCGCCCTTGCCTCGTGCCAGGGCTGCGGCGGCGTCGGGAAGGGTCGAGGCCGGCTCGACGGGCAACGCTGGAAGCAGCACGCGGAAGGTGCTGCCTTTCCCCTCCTGGCTTTCCACCTCGATCCAGCCGTCGTGTTGTTTGACGATGCCGTAGACCGTCGACAATCCCAGTCCGGTTCCCTTGCCCGTCTCTTTGGTGGTGAAGAAGGGCTCGAAGAGGTGCTGGCGAACTTGTTCGTTCATGCCGTAGCCAGTGTCGGTCACGCTGAGGCGAACGAAATGCCCGGCGCGTGCCTCGGGATTGCCCATGATTTCTGACTGCCCGAGTAGGACATCCTCGACGCGCAATTCGATGCGGCCGCCGGCCGGCATGGCATCGCGCGCGTTCACACACAGATTCATGATCACCTGTTCGATCATGCCGCCGTCGCCCTTGATGGAGCTGCTCTCGGGTGAGGCGTGAAGTTCGACCTGGATGGTCTCGCCCAGCATGCGCCCCATCATCTTGTGCAGGTCGGTCAGCAGGTTGGCCAGCCGAACCGATTTCATTTGCATCAGTTGGCGCCGGCTGAAAGCCAGGATCTGCCGGGTCAGTCCCGTGGCGCGGCCCACGGATGCCTCCAAATCCCGCAGTCCTGCGCGAACGTTCTCGGCAAGGCTCGGCTCTTCGCGCAGCAGCCCCAGCTCCATCAACATGGTGGCCAGAATGTTGTTGAAGTCGTGCGCCACGCCGCCAGCGAGTTGGCCCATGGCCTCCATCTTCTGCGCCTGTTGAAGTTGCGACTCAAGTCGCCTGCGATCGGTGACGTCCGAGATCAGCCCATCGTGCATGAACCCATGGTCCGAAGGGGCAGGGCGCGAGACCACGGTGTTGCGTACCCATCGGATGGAGCCGTTCTTGTGTACGATCCGGTGCTCGATAGGTGCGGGCGTCTCCCCACGATCGATGCGCCCGGCGAAGGCCAGAACCGCTGGTCGATCTTCGGGCACCACCATGTCGAACCACAAGGATGGGCGGGATGTGAACTCTTCCGTCGTGTACCCGGTGACCTTTACGCATCCGACGCCGTGGCGAGTCTGCACTTGTTGTCCGTTGCGATGCTCGACGGCGTAGGAGTAGTCCGTGGTCGATTCCAGCAAACTGCGAAAACGCTCTTCGCTGGCCTGGCGGGCGGCGTGCTCCTGCCGACCGGCGATGGCGATGGCTAAGCTGTCGCCCAAGCGCTCCAGCAGGGTGATGCGTTCAGGGGTGAAGCGATCTTTGCGCGAGTCATTGAATTGCAGCAGGCCGTAGGTCGTCTCGCCCGCGCGCAGAGGCACGAGCGCGACGGATTCGTAGCCCTCGCCGTTGCAGCGGTTGCGCGTGCGCGCCTGCCGGTCGGCCTCCGTGGTCGAGGACAGGAGCTGCGTGGTCGAGTTGGTCCAGAAGCTTCCGTGCGCCGTGAAGAACGGCTTGCTCGGATCGAAACGTCCGCACAGGATGTTGCCGCACATGCATTCAAGCACGGGATTCCCGGTGGCGTCGCGCACGATTTGTCCATTGCGATCGCGTTCGCACAGGGTGCGCTCCAGCTCGACGAATTCCGGCGGAAAGCCGCGCGTTTCGTAGTAGGGGAAATCGTCGCCATCCTTGAGCCGGACTCCCACCGCGGTACAGCCCGACCAGTCGCGTAGCAGGATGCTTACCTCGCGCATGAGCGCATCGAGGCCGTTGGGGTGGTTGATGAGCTTGAGCATGCGAACCGTGGCGTCGCGCTCTTCGTCGGCCCGTTTGCGTGCACTGATGTCGCGGGCGAAGGACATGATCCGCCCCTCGCCCAAGGGCAGTCTGTTCGCGCTTACTTCCACCTCGACAAAGGAACCGTCCTTGCGTCGCAAACGTCGCTCGAAACGTGCAGATCCCGTCGCGAGAATACGGGCAGTGGTTTCGGCCGCCTCCTTTGCTTCTTCTTCAGGATCGAGATCCGCCGCGGTCAGTGCCAGCAGTTCCTCGCGCGTGTAACCAAGCAGTCGACACGTGGCTTCGTTGACCTCGATCAGTCGACCCCGGTCGTCGCCAAGAAAGAAGGCGTCGGTGGCGGTGCGCAGGATGGTCGCCAGCTGCTCACGGCTTTCGCGCAAGCTGGATTCGACCTGGTGTTGGCGCAAAGCGATCTCGATGGCGGTGTCAAGCTGCTGAGGATCGAAGGGTTTGACTAGATACCCGAAGGGCGAGGCCTGCTTCGCCCTTTGCAAAACCGGCTCGGTGGTGAAGGCGGTGAGGAACACCACCGGGACCGCCGAGCTGCGCCGAATGGCTTGTGCCGCATCGATTCCGTCCATCCATCCTGCCAGCTGGATGTCCATCAACACCAGGTCCGGCAGCAGTTTTGCCGCTAGCTCGACTGCTTCTTCCCCGCGCGAAGTGTCCCCCACCACGTGGTGACCGAATCGCTCGAGCTGGCGAACGATGTCGCGGGCCACGATGGCCTCGTCCTCGACAAGCAAGATCCGAGCACTACCCATTTGCCGCCTCCAGTCCGCCCTTGCGCGGCGTGAACGCCAACGTGCAGCGTGTACCTAGCACGGATTTTCACTCGATGCGTCCCTGCGAAGCCTACAAAGCGAGCGAGATAGTATCGAACTAGACGCGACGATGTGGACTTCGCGCGGCGGGGTGCGCAACGGCATTGCGATATCGGTTCGGAAGAAGCACGCAACCGCCGATAGGGTGGGGACGATGGATTTGCGTAGCGACGTGATCGCGTTTGCGGATGAAGTCGAGCCCGTAGGCGATCTCATCAAGATTTCAGACGTTGCACAAAGCTCTCGAAACGCAGGATGAACCATGAACTCGCCGCAACCCAAGATCTTGGCCATCGATGACCACCGCGACAACCTGATCACGTTGCAGGCGGTGTTGGCTGACACTCTGCCCGAATACGGCCTTCTAACTGCGCTCGATGGCGTCACGGGCATCGACATCGCTCGGGTCGAAGATCCCGATGCCATCCTGCTCGACATTGTGATGCCAGACCTGGACGGCTTCGAGGTGTGCCGCAGGCTCAAGGCCGACGAAAGGATGAAGGACATTCCGGTGATCTTCCTGACCGCGCTCGGAACCGACCGCGAGAGCCGGGTCAGGGCACTCGATCTCGGCGCCGAGGCATTCCTCAGCAAACCGTGGAACGACCAAGAGCTGGTGGCCCAGATCCGCGCCATGATCAAGCTCAAGGCGGCCAACCGCATGCGGCGCCTGGTGAAGGAGCAGCTGGAGGAATTGGTCGCCGACCGCACCCGTGAACTGGAAAGGGAGCTGGCCGAACGCAAGCGCGTCGAGGCTGCTCTTCGCCGCTCGAACGAAAACTGGGGCAACACCTTCAATGCCATCACCGATATCGTCTTTGTGATTTCCCGCGAACACGACATGCTGGAGATCAATCACGCTGGTTGCCTGGCGTTGAGTCGAAGCAAGGATCAGATTCTGGGCAAGAAGTGTTTCGAGCTGATGCACGGTCGCACCTCTCCTATTCCCGGCTGTCCGTGTCTGCAATCCACCGCCGAGCGCAAACCCTGCATCGGCGAGCACGAAGAGCGCGGCAAGCACTACGGCCTGGTGGCCTGGCCAACCATCGGCGAACAAGGCCAGGTCATCTCGCTGGCTCATGTTGTCAAGGACATCACGCAGGACAAGCAGACGGAAGTCGAGCGTGTACGGCTTGAAGAGCAGTTGCGGGCAGCGCAGAAAATGGAAGCCATCGGCAGCCTCGCGGGTGGCATTGCCCATGACTTCAACAACATGCTCTACGTGATCATGACCTTCACCGACCTCGTGCTCGATGCGACGGATGAAGGGGATGCGCGACGAAGCCAGATGGCCGAGGTGAAGAAGGCCTCGGAGCGCGCGGCGGCCTTGATCCGGCAACTACTGGCCTTCAGTCGCAAGCAGATCCTGCAGCCCGTCCCACTCGACCTGAACCGCGTTACCACGGAGCTGCAAAAGATGCTCCACCGCATTCTCGGTGAAGACATCACCCTCGTGCCCGTGCTCGCCCCGGATCTCGGCCTGACCATGGCCGATCTGAGCCAGATCGAGCAGGTGATCATGAACCTGGTGGTGAATGCTCGCGACGCCATGCCCACGGGCGGCAAGCTCACCATCGAAACCGCCAATGTCGAACTCGACGCCGCGTTCATGATGAGCGGCTCGACGGTCAAGCCAGGACCTTACGTCATGCTCGCGGTCACCGACACGGGCTGTGGCATGGACGCCAAGACCGCCGACCGCATCTTCGAGCCTTTCTTCACCACCAAGGAGCGGGGCAAAGGGACGGGCCTGGGGCTATCCACGGTCTACGGCATTGTCCGGCAGAGCGGCGGCGAGATCATCGTTCAAAGCCAGCGCGACCAAGGCACGACCTTCAGAATCTACCTGCCCCGCGGCGAGGCCTCCGCCCAAGAGGCGCCAGCGATCGCACTGGCCACCATACGCATGACCGGAGATGAAACGATTCTTGTCGTGGAAGACGAGGCGGCAGTGCGTGAGTTGGCCAAGCAAGTCCTTATCAAAGCGGGCTACACCGTGATGACCGCTGCGAATGGTGGCGAGGCATTGCAGCTGTGCGAGCGGCACGCGGGAAAGATCCACCTGGCGCTGACCGACGTCGTGATGCCCGAGATGGGCGGCCGGGTCTTTGCCGAGCAACTGGCGAAACTGCGGCCCGACATCAAGGTCCTCTACATGTCCGGCTACACCGACGACACCATCGACCATCATGGAACGCTTGACCCAGAAACGCACCTCATCACCAAGCCCTTCAGCCTGACGGATTTGCGGCGCAAGGTGCGCGAACTTCTCGACGGGAACTAGAACTGGCCGCCCAGAGCCAGCGTCGGCTACGTGGACTTCTCGATCTTCACCTTCCTGAAGGTGCGCCAGATCAGCACGTCGTAGACGATCTTGAGCCCGCCCGCGAGCAAGAAGGGCAGGCTGGCCAGGGCTACGGACGCGTAGAGCGGGCCGGCGATCATAGGCGAGAGCGAAGCGCCCACGGTACGGGCGATGCCGGTCACGCCGGCGGCGGCCGAGCGTTCGCCCGCTGGCACGAGTGCCATGGTGTAGGCCTGTCGGGTGGGCACGTCCATCTGCGAGATGCTGAAACGCAGAAGCAGAACCGTGATGGCGAGCGGCAGGCTGGGCATGAATGGGACCAGGAAAAGCAGGACGTTCGACGGGATGTGCGTCGCCACCATGGTGGCGAGCAGGCCGATCCGGCGCGCCACACGCGAGGCCATGAGCGCGGACAGTCCGGCGAGCAAGTTGGCGCCGAAGAAGATCGCGCCGAGTACGCTGGGTGAAACGCCGAAGCGGCGCTGAAACCAATAGGCAACGAAGGCCTGCACCACGAAACCGCCAGCGAAGGAATCCATCGTGAACAAGCCGGCCAGTTTGAAGACCCTGTTGCGCGAAGTTGCCAGACCGAGATGAGAACCAGCATCCTTGGTCGAAGGTTCGCTGGCTTTGGGTGCCTCGGAACCGGCGGAAAGGCGCAAGAAGAGAACCGCTAAGCTGGCGCCAAGAACCGCGTATCCCGCCGCGAGCACCCGATAGCTGCCGAGCGCACCGACGCCGTTTCCTTGCAGCATACCGGCCAAGGCCCCGCCGCACAGGCTGCCAAGCGCGGTGGCAAGCGAACCGGCCAGGTTGTACCAGGCAAAAATCCCCGTGCGTCGTTCGGCGGAAATCGCCTGCGCCAGCGCGGCCTGCTCGACGGCGAGAAAGGGCCCGACCTCGTTGCCGCTTGGGCTGATGACGCCAAAGGTGGCGGCGAGCAAGAGCAGCCAGAACGAGCGTGTGCTAGCGAAGAGGGCGCCGGCCAGAATCATCAGCACTGCGCCGAGCAGCAGCATGCGCCGTCGCCCAGCCCGGTCGGCGCGCGTTGTGATCCAGAGCGAAATCGCGGCGTCCCCCAGCAGCGTCAAGGTCAGCAGCATGCCAATTTGGTTTTCGGACAAGCCAGCCGCTGTCAGGTGCAGAACCAGCACCACGGAAATCAGGCCGTAGGAGAAGAGGCGAACGATGCGCGTCGTGAATAGGAGCCGGACGTCGCGAGACAGGGCAGGCCGCGCTTGTGCCGGTGGTGGATCCATTGCGTCCGCCTCTTATAGCGCCAGGCGATGCTCGGGGCGGCAACTCTCGCATCTATTGAAGCTTGCGAAGCTTGCGAAGCTTGAAGTGGCTCTTGCACGTACAGGGCGTAGAATTCCTAGCAGGTTCCGGCCGTCTAACTTATGAGCCGGAGGTGGCATCATGAAGCGTCCAATCATCATCATGTGGTTCTCAGTGTGCTTCCCATTGCTCGGGGCCACCGTGGTTCGGGCCCAGGAGAACAACGAGGCGCAAGGCTACTACGTCGCGCAGGCGGCCCAGCCGCCCGAACCGGTGCAGCCGCCGACCGCCGCGCCAGGGGAGCTGCCTCCCGCGCCGCCGGCGCAACCGCCGGCCCCGCCGGTGCAGGCAGAGGCGCAGGCGCCCGAGCAGGCCCAAGCGCCAAATCCGCAGGGCCAGGCGTCTGGCGGCCAATGGGTGTACACAAGCCAGTACGGCTGGGTCTACATGCCCTACGGCGACCAGTACGCCTATGAAGGCACGGCGAATGACGCCTATCCCTATTCCTATGTTTACTATCCATCGTATGGATGGATGTGGCTCGCATCGCCCTGGCTGTGGGGCTGGGGGCCGTATCCCTACTTCGGTGTGGTGGGACCGTGGCACTACGGCTGGTATCACGGGCTCGTTCGCGGCGGCTATGGCTGGGGCGGCTACCGAGGTGGCGGGTATGGCGGCGCCGGCTACGGGGGGCCGCGTTTTGTTGGACACGCTGGTTCCAATGTTGGCGGTGGCGTAGTTGGTCCGCGGGCCGGCATGTACCACAGCAGCCCGGGCGGAACCGTGGGCGGTTACCGTGGCGTGAGCGGCGGCAGTCCTGGCGGACGATCCTCGTTTGGCGGCGGCCGCGGCTTCGGCGGTGGACGCGGGGGCGGACGTCGCTAGCTTTTGCGGTGGCTACCGAGAGCGATCACGCTCTTGCTTCGGGCCGATCTTTGCGGTCTTGCTTGCGGCGGTCGCTTGCGGCCGTTCCGACATGTTGCGTGTCCCGGGCGGAGGGAACAGCGTGGCGGTCGGCGGGGCAGGGGGCGGGGAACCAGGGATTGGCGGCGCCAACGTGGCCGGCGGCGCGACTGGCGGTAGTGGCGGCGGCGCGGTCCACACCATTGTCGAATACGAAATCCCCAGCATCGTCAGCCAGCCGCGCGTGATCGTCACCGGACCGGACGGTAACCTGTGGTTCACCGAATACAACACCGACAAGCTCGGCCGTATCACAACCGCGGGCGCCATCACCGAGTTTGCCGTGCCGACCTCGGACGCGGGCCTTTTCGGCATCGCCGCCGGGCGTGACGGCAAGCTGTGGTTCGCGGAAGTCCTCGCGCACAAGGTTGGCTACGCCACGACCGACGGGAGCATCACCGAGTTTCCGACTGTCTCGGACAGCATCCTGCCCAAGGGTGTGGCCGTCGGACCCGACGGTGCCCCTTGGTTCACAGGCTATTTCGAGGACAGCATCGCCCGTATCACGCCCGCTGGAATCGGCACGGTCCTTTCCTGCGGCACGGTCGGCGTGTGGGTCGGCATCACCTCGGGGCCAGATGGTTGCCTGTGGCTCACCGGGAATGGAAGCGACAGCCTGTGCAGGCTTTGCCTCGATGGCAACGCCGCGCTTTTCGATCTGCCGAATGATCGCAGCCAACCCTGGGGCATCGCCGTTGGGCCAGACGGAAACCTCTGGTTCGCCGAATATGGCGGTGGCCGGATCGGCCGCATCACGCCGACTGGCGAGATCACGGAATTCCCCATCGCAACCCCCGGCAGCTATCCCATTGACATCGTGGCCGGTCCAGACGGGAACCTGTGGTTCACCGAGGACGCTGGTAACAACATCGGCCGTATTGCGCCGGCGGGCGAGATCACGGAGTTTCCCCTACCAACCCCCGGCAGCGGTCCGGCCGGTATCGCCGTCGGCCCCGATGGCAACGTCTGGTTCACCGAGCAGATCGGCAACAAGATTGGTCGAATCAATCCGTGAGTGAAGCTGGCGAAGTTTTCTGAACCGCGGTACAGAACCTGGGACTCTAGACGCGTAGAAGGAGCCTGCCGATGTCGATGCCCCACAAACTTCTTGCCTGGTCGCTGTTCCTAGTCCTTTTTGGTGCGGCTTGCGGGGGCAAACTGAGGAACGCGGGGCCCGAACCCGCGAAAGTGACCTTTGTCAGCGAGACCGCGGGCAAGAATCCCTTCAAGGGCGTGCGCTTCTTTATCAACCCGGACTATGCCGAGAGGGTGGAAGCCACGGCGCAGAAGTATCCGGAACTGGCCACCACCATTCGCAAGGTCGAACAGTATCCGACGGCGGTCTGGCTCGACGAGATCGGGCGCGTGCCCAGCCTCAAGCATTGGCTCGACGAGGCCAAGAAACAGCAGGATGCGAGCGGCCAGCCGACACTTACAGTGGTGGTGCTGTGCAACCTGCCCAACCGCGATTGCGCGGCCAATGCCTCTGCCGGCGAGCTGGCGGTCGAGGAAAACGGCGAGGCCCGCTACCGCAACGAGTTCGTCGACCCCATCGCCGAGCAATTCGCCGCTCACCCCGACCAGCCCGTCGTGGCCGTCATCGAGCCCGACTCGCTGGCCAATATGACCACCAACCAGTTCGTGCCGAAATGCGCGGCCTCGACCGATGCCTACCGCAATTCCGTGGTCTACGCGATCAAGCGATTCGCCATGCCCAACGTGAGCGTTTATCTCGACGCCGCGCACGCGGGCTGGCTGGGCTGGGATCAGAATCGCGAGAAAATGGCGAAGGTGTTTCGCCGCGTGCTCGACGAGGCAGGCGGGCCAGACATGATCCGCGGCTTCGCGACCAACGTCTCGAACTACACCCACCTTTCCAATCGCGATGGCGCTGCCCTGGCGCTGACCAATCCCTGCCCGAACGAACTGACCTACGTCAAGATGCTCGCCGAAACCCTGAGCATGTATGGCATGCCGGGCAAGGGCTTCATCATCGACACCTCCCGCAATGGCAAGGGTGGCATTCGCCATGCCTGGGGAAGCTGGTGCAACGTCAAGGGCGCCGGCCTCGGCGAGCGTCCGCGCGCCGAGCCCATTCGCGGCGTCGACGCCTACTTCTGGATCAAGCCGCCGGGAGAATCCGATGGCGTTTCCGATCCCACGCAGCCCCGCTACGACGGCATGTGCGCCAACCGCGATGCCGCCCCCGGCGCCCCGCAAGCCGGCCAGTGGTTCGAGTCGTATTTCCTAGATCTCGTCCGCAACGCCTTGCCGGCGCTGTGAACAGCAGCTGCAACTGGCTGGTCAATCACCTGAGGCAAGGTAGCACGGGTGCCAGCATCACCACGACCATTGGGCTACAATACCGCATGCCAAAATCCGTCGCGGGGCCACCGCAGCCGTGAACGCAACGCGAATTGTGCCCGGAGCTGAGGACACGCGAAAGTATCTCGTTGCCAAGGGACTCGTCGCCCTCGCGGGCGTTTGTGCTGCCGTGGTCATGGCCTTGGCTTTGCGCGCGCTGGCCACGCCGCATCTTCTGGCCGGGCACCATTCCGAGTACCACGCCTTGCGCGTACTGCTGGTCGCCGATCTATGGCGATCGGGCGAATTCATTCCGCGTTGGGTGCCATCACTTGCGGGCGGACTGGGCTATCCGCTGTTCATCTATTACGGCTGGCTGTCTTATGCCTTGGCCGCCGAATTGAATGTGCTCGGCCTCGACCCGGTGGCTGCCCTGAATGCCGTGACCATCGCGGCGGCACTGTGGCAAGCCGCGGGCGCGTGGATGCTTGGGCGCGAGTTGGGTGGACGCGCAGGCGGCTGGGTGGCGTGCGTGCTCTTCGCTTTCGCGCCCTATCAGCTGGTGAATCTCTACGTGCGCGGGAATTTTCCCGAATTCGTGGCGGGATCGTTCGCGCCCTGGGCGCTGTGGACCATGGTCCGCCTGGTCGCGGGCAAAAGCCGCTGGAACATGGTTGGCTGCGCGGCTTGCCTGGCCGCCAGCGCACTTTGCCACAACATCAGCGGGCTGACCTTGGGTACGACCATCACGACTGTTGGCCTCTTGTTCGCCGGCACGTTGCCGGCCGGACAGCGCAAAGCCGGGGCTGGGCGGGTAATTCTGGCCAGCGCAGCCGGGGCCTTGTTGTCAGCCTTCTTCTGGCTTCCGATTTTGGTTGGCCGCCACTACGTGCGTCTGGCCAGCGATTTTAGCGGTTACCTCGATTACCGGCAGCACTTCCTGTATTTGCACCAGTTGGTTTCCACTGCGTGGGGGTACGGCTTTTCGCTGCCCGGTCCCGACGACACCATGCCCCTGCAATTGGGCATCGCCCAAGTTGCCACGTTGCTTGTTCTTGCACCGCTGGGCGCAGTGCTGTTGAGAAGTAGTTCTTCACTCCGCCGCGCGCGCTTACTCGGCTGCGCCCTGCTCGCGCTCGTGCTCGCGTTTCTGACCACCCGGCTGTCCGCGTGGTTGTGGTCGATGGTCACTCCGCTGGCCGTGCTTCAGTTCCCCTGGCGTTTGCATCTGCCCGGAACCCTGCTGGTGGCGGCGACAGGGGCCATGGCGGTTCATGTGCTCACCGCTCCGCGCTGGTGGCGACGGCGTTGGCTTCGCCCCGAGGTCCTGCTGGCTGTCTGCGCCGCCTTGGCCCTGGCCGCGACGTCGCTACGCCACTGCCGGCCGCTCGCGACCTACGTGTGCGACGAGGCGACCCTGCGCAAGTTGCTCGACCTTGGCTACTACACGACCAGCATCCAGGATGAATTTCGACCGGCGTGGGCAAACGATCTGGACGGCTTGGGACACCTCATGCGGACGGACCACGCGGCTCTCGACGGCGTGCCGCTCGCCGAGGCGAAGTTGCCCGAATCGGAGCAGCGGGGCCGGTTCGCGCTGCGCGCACAGGTCGAACACGCAGGAGAATTGCGCCTGCCCATCTTCTGGTTTCCAGGCTGGTCGGTTTCGGTTGATGGTGTGTCGCAGCGGAGCTATCCGTGCGTCGGGACAGGGGCGATTTGTACGAGTGTGAACGCTGGCGCGCATGTCATCATCGCGGCCTGGCGGCCGACGATGGTCTATCATCTGGGTTCGGCGCTGAGCCTAGCGACGCTGGCCGGATTGGTCCTGTTCGCCATCCGGCGCAAACGACGGTCTGAGATCAACCAAGTCACCGACGCTGGTGCACGGTAGACTCGCGATTTCTGTCAGCTCGAAATTTCTCCGGGTTCTCAGGCTCTGGGTTACGCTGCTTCGCCGAACGCGCCTGAAGGAGTCCGAATCATGTCCACCGCTACGCGGTTCCATTTCAAGTCCACCCATGCCGTCGACCGCAGCGCAGCCAGGGCCATCTTCGCGCTTGCGGTCGCGCCCCTTCTTGTCGCGTGCGCGGTCAGCGCTCCCGTGGATCACGCTGCGCCAGCCGTGACTGCCGCGCCCGCGGCGCCGGCTGCCGCCAAAGAACCACCCGCGTGTAGCTCGCCGATGGATCGGCAGGTGGAAGCCTGGCTTTCCGCCATGACTCTTGACGAGAAGATCGCGCTTGTGGCGGGCACCGGGTTCGACACGGTCGGCGTTCCCCGGCTGCACATCCCGATCTTGCGCATGACCGATGGTCCGGTGGGCGTGCGCGTGGGCCAGGCCACCGCGTTTCCCGCCGGCGAGCTGTTGGCCGCGACCTTCGACCCCGCGCTGGTCGAGCGTGTGGGCGCGGCCATCGCCCGCGAGACCAAGGGGCACGGCAAGAATGTCATTCTCGGCCCGGCGGTGAATATCGCGCGCACGGCCCTTTGTGGCCGCAACTTCGAGTACTTCGGCGAAGACCCGGAACTGGCCGCGCGTATGGCGGTCGCGTACATCAAGGGTGTGCAGGGCCAGGGCGTGGTGGCCACGATCAAGCACTTCGCCGCCAACAACCAGGAAACCGAGCGCATGTCGGTCAGCGCCGAAGTCGATGCGCGGGCGCTGCACGAGATCTACTTGCCCACGTTCGAAGCCGCCGTGAAGCAAGCCGGCGTGTGGGCCGTGATGTGCGCGTACAACCGCCTGAACGGCGTCTACGCCTGCGAGAACCCAGGGCTGCTCGACCAGATCCTCAGGAAGGACTGGGGCTTTCGCGGCCTGGTCATGTCCGACTGGGGCGCAACCCACAGCGCGGCGCCGGCCATGCGCGCGGGGCTCGATCTTGAAATGCCGACGGGCGAGAAATACACGCCGGTCGCCATTCACGCCGCCCTCGACAAGAAAGAAATCGAGGCCGCCGTTCTCGACGAGATGGTGCGGCGGCAACTGCGCGCGATCGCTGCCTTGCACCTGGACGAGGATGCCAGCCTTCGCCCCGAGGCCACCGACACCCTAGAACACCGCGCGCTCAACCGCGAGGCCGCGCGTTCTGGTTTCGTACTGCTCAAGAACGACAACAATATGCTCCCGCTCGACCGCGCCAAGCTGAAGCGGATCGCGGTGGTGGGGCCGCGCGGCGGACTCGTCGACGGCGGCGGCGGCAGCGCTCACGTCTCCGCCACACGCAAGGTCTCGCTCGTCGATGCGCTCCGCGAGGTCCTGGGCAACAAGGTGCGCGTCGACTTCGCGCCCGGCGAGATCACACCGGACGGACTTGCGCCGATCCCCGCGTCCGTGCTCACGCCGCCGGCGGGGCACGCAGGGCAGGGGCTGCTCGGCGAATACTTCATTGGCAAAGAGCGCACGGGAGCGCCCAAGCTCGTGCGCGTGGATCCCACCGTGGATTTCCACTGGGAGCTCGCCGCGCCGGCGCCCGGTCTGCCCGAGGACGGATTCTCCGTGCGCTGGACCGGCAAGCTCACGCCGCCCAAGTCTGGCCTCTACGCACTTGGCCTGCGCTCGGACGACGGCTCGCGCTTGTATCTCGATGGCAAGCTGGTGGTCGACAACTGGGGCGACCACCCGCCGACGCTCAAGACCACCCAGATCGAGCTGGTCGGTGGCAAGGCGTACGACGTGCGCCTGGAGTACTTCGAGGGCATCATTGGCGCGTCGGTCGAACTGCTGTGGCAGAGGGCGGACAAAGATCCGATTCGTCGCGTGGCCGAGGTCGCGCGCGGCGCGGACATCGTGATTGCCGCTGTCGGCGATGGCATGGGCGACGAGACCGAGGGCGCCGACCGCACGTCGCTGGCGCTGCCTGGCCGGCAAGACGAAATCGTGCGCGCCGCCGCCGCCGTGAATCCCAAGATCGTGGTCATCACAACCTCGGGCGCGGCCGTTGCCATGCCTTGGCTCGACCAGGTCCGCGCCGTGCTGCACGGCTGGTTCCCTGGTCAGGAGGCCGGTACGGCTTTTACCGACGTGCTTTTCGGCCACGTAAGCCCGTCAGGTAAGCTGCCTGTCACCTTCCCCAAGCGACTCGAAGACGAACCCGCATTCGGCAATTTTCCTGGAGCGAACGGCAAGGTCGTCTACAAAGAAGGCATCCTGGTCGGCTACCGCTGGTACGACACGCGCAAGATCGAGCCGCTCTTCCCCTTTGGCTACGGTCTTTCCTACACGACCTTTGCCTACCGCGACCTGGCGATTTCTGCCTGGGATCCCGAGCGCGGAGTCAGCGTTCGCCTCAAAATAAAGAACACCGGCGCACGACGAGGCGCCGAAGTCGTGCAAGTCTACGTTCACGCCGCATCGGCGGTCGTACCCCGGCCCGAGCAAGAGCTGCGCGCCTTCGCCAAAGTCGACCTTGCCCCAGGCGAAGAGCGCGAAGTCGCCATGAAGCTCCCCGTGCGCGCCTTCGCCTACTTCGATGCCAAACTTCCCGAGCGCGACGCCTGGCGGACCGACCCCGGCGCCTTCGAGATCCGCGCCGCCAGCTCCTCCCGCGACACACGCCTGCGCGCGACCGTGACCATACCGGCGAAGTAGGGAGGGGCACTTGCCGACTGCCCGCGACCGATGAGAACAGGCCGCCTCGCTGTGTTTTCTTATCGTCTTATCAAGTTGCCCGCGGGCCGATCGGAGCTGCCGGCGACCGGGCACCAAGAACCGAAGAAGTCCAGCACTGCGGAATCACTAGCACCTGTGCACCGCCCGCACCCGTCAGCTCGCGCGCCTCTCGCAGGGATATTGCGCTATCCTTCGCAGGCTAATGGTAAGTTGGACAGACAGGCTGTGGATGCAAGGTCGACGGGAGTGGGAGGTTCGCCGGAGGCTCGCGGTCGATGTCTATCGGTGAACCAGCGGCCGCACCGCTGGCAGCATTCGTGCCATCCTGTAGGCGAGTCCGGCACCACGGTCGCTGGCATGGTGGTTGGCAACGAGTCTGTCCTCGGGAATTGGTCCAGGTCCGACGGCCCGCTGTCCAACATGCCGTTGCAGCTGACAAGGGCCGTTCAACTCTCGGTCGACGGTCAACGAGCCGGGGCCGCGCGGCTTTTCAAATGGACGGGCGGGCGCCGCGCGGCCCCGGCAGTGCTACTATCGACCATCACGTAACGGCCCTTGCAGCTGAACGGCAAAGCGTTGGGCAGACAGCCGCCCCCTGTGAGTATCCCGTTGAGCAAGAACCCGCAACGAATTCGGCCTCCCATCGGGGACGAGAATCTCAGGCTTGTCGCGCTTGCGATCATCTTGGCCACGCTGGCAACTGCCTGTCGTGAATGCAGGCCGCATGCCACCGCGTCCCGGCCTACGCCGCCTATCGAGATCGTTGAGCACGTTGTGTCCGCAGGAAATGGTCTAGATGTAGAATCCCGGCCCTCGATGCCGCGTTTCGAGATCGTGAAGCTCTTCGATCTGCAGCATCGGGGCGTCGCACACATGGCGTTCTGCAAGCAGACGCGAACGCTGCTGGCATCATTCGATTCTGCACCTGTACTGAACCAGTACAGCGTCTCCGAATCGAGGCTCGTTCACTCTTACCCGGTCGATCCCGGATTCATCGTAGATGAATTGCACCCCTCTAGGGACTGCCGCCTCGTCGTGGTCAACCTGTATGGAGATCGTAGCTGGTGGGCGAAGCGGCGGCCGGCGAGGAAGAGGTCGCAGACGGACTATCCATGCATCTTACTGGACATCCTGAAGCGGCAGATGATCGGTCTTTCTGGAGTTCCGCCGCGGTGAATGGGCGCTGCTAGACGGGAGCGCTGGCGACGACACTGGCTATTCGGAGGTTCTCGGTATCTCCGGGACGATAGAACCGTCGTGACTGCCTGAGTTGTATTCGGTGACAAGCCTTACAGCACTACATTGGCTATCAAAGTCGGATCTTGAGCAGCTCTACCGTGTTGTGTTCAGCACCCTGAGGCCCGGAGGCACGTTTGTCGTCGGTGATCCGTACTGTCCCGAGTATCCAGTGGAACGCGAAAGACTGTAAGCATACCAAACTGACCGAATTGCAACCCAATCTGGGCAGACATGGTCGGAGTTTTGGGACGCCTTCTTTGAAAGACATCGTGCGGGCTTCGCGCCGTCTACGGGGGGACGAAACCACATCAGGAGCCACGATAGGCTCAGTCCATGGGCAATTGACATTTGCCGCCCAAAGGTCGGGCACTGATGCTCCACGGAAGGGGAAGCGGCCTGCGCTTGGCGGTTGCCACTACTCGCCATGGATCGTCACCATTACCGTGCGGCGGGTGCGTGGGCCGTCGAAGTCGCACAGGAAGATGTTTTGCCAGGTCGAGAGGGCGAGGGCGCCGTCGCGGATGGGGATGACTTCGCTGGGGCCGACGATGCCGGCTTGGATGTGCGCCGAGCCGTTGTTGTCGACTCGGTCGTGGCGCCAGTGGCCGGGCGGGGCAATGGTGTCCAGGCAATCGAGCACGTCGAGGGTGATGTTGGGATCGTCGTTTTCTTGAATCATCAGGGCCGCAGTGGCGCCCTGGGCAAACAGGGCGCAGCTGCCGTCGCGGATCCCGGAGCGGCGAACTTCGGCGTGCACTTGCTCGGTGATGTCCACCAGCTCGCGCACGCGCTGGGTGCTGACGTGAAGGGTGGCCAGAAACTGTTTCATGGAAGGTGGTTGCCTGCTGTCGGATTGGTCCGGTCAGCCCACGTAGGTGATGGTCCACTCGCGGGCTTCGTCTTGCACCATCACCTCGAAAGTGTCGCCGACACGCTTGCCAAGCACGGCCTTGCCGACGGGCGAGACGGGCGTGACCACGGACAGGAAGCCATCGCCGCCCGGGCCGGTCAGTTCGATGCCGGCACCGACGGGCGCGAGAAAAAAGGTGCGGCCTTGCTCCCCGTCTTCGACTTCCACGATGGCGCCCAAGGAGATGGTGCCCTTGGGCAAAAGCTTCGCGGGGCGGAAGACATCCAGCGTGCTGATCTCGGCGGTCACGCGCGCTGCTCGCGCTGTCTGTCCCTTGGCCAGGCCGGAGAACTCCAGGGCCACGCGGGCGTCTTCGCGCTTTTCAGCAGGCGTGGCGCCGTCGCGAGCCGTTTCCGCCGCCGCCTGACTGGCTCGCCTGGCCACCGTGGCTGATTCGCGCAAACGCTCTGTGAGCTGCTCGACCAGAAATTGCTTGTCCATGGTCCAAGCTTAGATTCCCGGTGCCTGGTGGGCAAAATTCCGAGGCTTTTGCCCTGGCACGTGCTCTCCAGGGTTCTTTCCTAGCGATCTACTGGGCGCGCCAGTGGCCCGGGCGGTAGCTCCAGTGGTGCGGTCCGCGCTCCCAGTGCGCCGGCACCCAAACCCATCCGGCTCTCTGCGTCTCCCAGTGGCCAGGGGACCACACATGCTGGCGGCCGTCCCAGTGCCAGCTTCCGGCGATCCAGAAGTACCCTGGGCCTGGTCGCGGCGGTGTGGCTTCATAGCGTGGCGGCGGTGGCGCAATGGCGACTGAGACTTCGGCTGGGGGTGCATAGGCGGGTTGGGGCGGTGGCGGCGCGTAGACCGGCGCGGGTTGGGCAGCCGACCAGTATCCCGGCGTGAATACCCATTCACCGCCTTCGTTCACCCAGCGGCCTTCGATCCAAATCTGTCCTTGCGCCGGCGGCAAATCCCAACGCCCGCCCATCCACACGTGCCGTCCGCCTTCCCATCCCCAGTAGCCGCCGACCCAAATATGCCTGGGCGAGGGTGCTACCGGCCGAACCTCCTGCCGCATCGGCGGCGGGGCCATACGAGCGCGGTACAAGGGACCGGGATGGTGATCCATCTCTCGCCGCATTTCGTGCTCGTCGTGGCGCTGTTCGCGACGTTGCTCATGCTCGTCGTGGCGTTGTTCGCGCTTCTCTGCGTGGTCGTCGCGGCGCCGCTCTTTGTTTTCGCGGTGCTCGCGACGCTCATCTTCCGATCCTGGCTGCGCGCGCAGCATGGGCGAGGTTCCGACGCAAACAAGCAGGGAGGTGATCCCGATGACGGTCTTCATGGCGAACTCCTTGGCAGTGGTGGGCCATCGTAAGACGTACCCGGCAGAACTTCCATTCTATCCCTTCGAATGCCCGTATCTATTGACTGTTGACTGCCGCCGAAAGAGGATGAGCGGCCCTTCATGCCAAGCAGGAAAGAGAAAGTCCCCGAGATTCCGGTTCTCGACTTCGAGCGTCCGGTCGTCGAACTGCAGCGCAAGATCGCCGCGCTCAAGCACCGCCCCAAAGGTTCCCACGATCTAGGCCGTGAGATTCGCGTTTTGGAGGAGCGCGCCGAGGCCCTGCAGAAGCAGATTTTTTCCGACCTTTCACCCTGGCAGAAGGTGCAGTTGGCGCGGCATCCCGGCCGCCCATACACGCTCGACTACATTCCGCGCCTGATCACGGATTTTCGCGAGCTGCACGGCGACCGCCGTTTTGCCGACGACGGCGCCATGATTGGTGGCATCGGTTTCTTCGATGGCACGCCCGTGGTCGTGCTGGGCCAGCAGAAGGGACGCAAAACCAAGGAGAAACTGGCGCGCAACATGGGCATGGTCAAGCCCGAGGGCTACCGCAAGTCGATGCGCTTGATGGATCTGGCCGCGCGCTTTGGCCGGCCGATTCTTTGTTTGCTCGACACGCCGGGCGCCTTTCCCGGAATCGACGCCGAAGAGCGAGGGCAGGCCGAGGCCGTGGCCAAGAGCCTGGAGGTCATGGCCAGCTTGCCCGTGCCCATCATCTCGGTGGTCATCGGCGAGGGCGGTTCGGGCGGGGCGCTGGCCATCGGCGTCGCGGATCGCGTTCTCATGCTGGAAAACGCGGTCTACTCGGTCATTACGCCCGAGGGCTGCGCTGCGATCCTGTTCCGCAGCGACGCTCGCAAGGCCGAGGCGGCTGCGGCGATGAAGATGACCGCTCCCGAGATCCTTCGCCTGGGCGTCATCGACGCCATCATTCCCGAGGCGCCCGGCGGCGCGCATCGCGATTTCGACGTAACGTCGCAGAATTTGGCGACGGCCATTCGTCAATGTCTGGCCGAGCTCATGCCGCTTTCGGCGAAAACCTTGAAAGATCAGCGCTACGACAAGTACCGGCGCATGGGCGCGTTCATCGAATCCGGCGGCCCGGACAGACTCTCCTAGGAGGCAGCCCGATGGCGGATGAAGCGCAGGAAGCGCCCACACGACGGAGCGTCAGCCTTGGCGCCGAGGAAATCCTGGGGCGCTATTTCCCCGTGCTCGACCATGGCTTCGTGGCCCTGGTCGACTACATGGGCAGCGACGAGGACATCGTGCGCGCTGCGCGTGTGAGCTATGGCTACGGCACCCGCCAGCGCAGCCAGACGCGCGGGCTGCTTCGCTACCTGCGCCGGCACAAGCACACCACGCCCAGCGAGATGGTCGAGCTGAAGTTCCACTGCTCGATGCCCATTTTCGTCGCGCGCCAGTGGATTCGCCACCGCACCGCCAATGTGAACGAAATGTCGGGCCGTTACAGCCTGATGCCTATGTTGTTCTACCAACCGCCCGAAGAACAGCTGCAGGTGCAGAGCGCGCAGAATCACCAGGGCAGGGCGGGCGCGCCACTCGATGCGAATGCGCGTGCCGAGGCTTTCCGGCGCTGGCAGGCGCTGCGCGCGGACGCGGTCGCGACCTACGAGTGGCTGAATGGGCACGAGGTGGCGCGCGAGATCGCCCGCATCGATCTGCCGCTGTCCACGTACACGCAGTGGTACTGGAAGATCGACCTGCACAACCTGCTGCACTTTCTGACCTTGCGGGTGGACGCGCACGCGCAGTGGGAGATCCAGGAATTCGGCCGCGTGATGGCCGGGATGCTCAAGCGCGTGGCTCCCCTGTCCTACGAGGCGTGGATCGACTACGACGTGTGCGGTGCGCATCTGTCGCGCATGGAATTGGATGTGCTGCGCTCCCTGATACGCGGCGCGGACGACGGTGTCGCGGCGGATCCGGCGCGTCTGTCCCGCGCCGACATGGAAGCCAAGGGCCTCTCGCGCCGCGAGATCGACGAACTACTCGCCGTGCTCGGCCGCCGCGACGTCCCGGACTTCGAACTCGATCTGTCGCAAGCAAAGTCAGCCGCGTACTTCGAGCAAAAAGCGGCCGACGCCGTGCCCAGCGGTGCGCCGAAACCGCCTTAGGAGAGTCAAGATCCTGAGAACCTTCCTTTCCGGCCTCCGTGCCCTCCTTGTTCTCTGTGCTCTCTATCCAATCAGATCGCCGTCGCTAGCTACCATCGCTGGCTTGCTCGTCTGTCTCAATAGCTCGCAGGCGGCGGTGACGGCTTCGTGCGTGCCGGTGAGGACGAGAAGGTCGTGTTCGCGCAAAACCTCGTCGGCGGCAGGGAACACCACCTCGGACGGGCTGCGCTCGATGGCCAGCACGGTGGCTCCCGTGAGGCCACGCAGGTTCAGCTCTTTGAGGCTGCGCCCAACGCAAATCGCCTCGCCGCCGATGGGCACAGCGGTTGGCTCGCCGATGCCTGGAAGCATGGCGCGCAGATCTTCCAGTTTGCTCGACGCTGGCTTGCCGCTGCGGCTTTGCGCAACCAAGGTTTCAAGGATGGCCTGCGTGCCGGCACGCACGTGGCCCTGTAGATTGGTGGTGCTGCGCCAGAAGGGCAGGGCGAGCAGGGCAACGCCGGCCACGAGAGCCAGGGCGAACGGGAAAGACGTGGGCAGGAAGGGCTGGGTCAGCGCCACCAAGGGCGTGCCGGCGGCAAAGAGGATCGCGAGTTCGAGCGTGGCCCGCATGGCGCGCCTGGGTGCTTCGGCCAAATCGACGCCGTCGCCCTTGCGTGGAAAAGCGCCTTCCGCCAGCACCCGCCCAAGCTTCCGCGCCGAGCGGAGGGCGCCCCAGAAGAACGGCAGGGCGAGCACGATGGTCGTGAGGGTCACCAGCACTTGCGCGACCATGGGGTGGATTCGCCCAGTCAGCAGTTCGGCCAAGCGCACGCGGCCGAGCGACGATGCGATCACCAGCGCCGCGATGAGGACCACGTCGAGAACCAGAAAGCCGGCCAGGCGTCGAATATGCGTCCATTCCGTGCGTCGGCTGCGCGTCTCGCCCAGGGCCTGGACCCACGATCCATAGAGCGTGGCGTAGGTCTGCACGGCGTGGGGAAGTCTGCGATCCACGTAGGCCGCGACGCTGGCGGAGCCGCGAATCAGAAACGGCGTCAAGAGCGCGGTCAGGGCAGACACTGCGATGGCGACCGGAAACAGAAAGCTGCGCAACGCCCCCGTCGCGGCTCCCAGCCCGGCGATGATGAACGAGAACTCGCCGATCTGGGCCAGGCTCATGCCCGCCTGGATGGAAAGCCGCACACCATGGCCGGCCACGAAGGCGCCCAGCCCGACGCCGAGCACCTTGCCCGTGACCACGACGACCACCAGGACCAGCACCGCCGCGGCGTGGTCGCGAATGGCTCCTGGATCGATCAGCATGCCGACAGAAACGAAAAATACGCCGGTGAAGATGTCTCGAATAGGCCGCACCAGGCGTTCGGCCACTTTCGCTTCGCCGGACTCGGCCACCAGGGCGCCGGCCAAGAACGCGCCAAAGGCCACCGAGTAGCCCGCCTTCTGAGCCAGGAACGCGAATCCGAAGGCAAGCCCGAGGCAGGTCATGACCAGGAGTTCTGCGCGGCCGAGTCGCGCGACCAGGCGGACCAGCCGTGGCACCACCAGCATGCCCCCGGCGAGCATCACGGTCAGGAAGCCAAGCAGACGGAACGTGGTCTGTCCGAGAAACCCAGCCGACACGGCGCCGCCACCCGTGACCGCGGTGAGCACGGCCAGCATCAGAATAGCGATCAAATCCTCGGCCACCAGCACCGAAAACACGACCTCGCTCAGGCGGCCATGGATGCCCTTTTCGGCAAAGGTCTTGGCGATGATGGTGGTGCTGGAGATGGCGCACAGGGCGCCCACGAAAATGCTCTCGGTTGCACTCCAACCGAACAGCCGGCCCGAGAAATAGCCGAGCCAGGCGACCAGGCTGCACTCGATGAGCGCCACCAGACCGCCGATGGGAGCGATGCGGATGAGCCGGCGCACGCTGAATTCCAGGCCGAGGGAAAACATGAGCAGAATGATCCCGATGTCCGACAGCGGGTGGGCCAGCGCGGGACTGACTGCGAATCCGGTCGGGACGTGCGGTCCCACGAGGAGGCCGGCCAGGAGATACCCGAGCACGATGGGCAAGCCCAGGCGCTGGAAGAGGGTGGCGAGTAGCGCCGCGATCCCGACAATCAGCGCTACGTCGGCAAGCGGAGATGAAGTCCCGGAACCAGCGGCAAGAAGAAGCACAGGAGGGAGCACGGAGAACAAAGAAGAGAGCACAGAGAGCAGAGCGTTCACAAGCGACAAAAGGTGGCGGATTCTCGATCCGCGCCGGTTCATCTTACGGGGACTGGCTCGCTCTCGCTCGCAGTCCCCCGCTCCCCCATCGCCTTCGCCCAGCAAGGCTGGGCTACGATCGCCTGTGTTTTCGCTATCCCTGGCCGCGCGAAGAAACCGCTGGGGGAGCTTCGGATTCGGCTTCTGACGACTGGGCTGGCTCGCCGATCTGGATGGCCGGCATTTCCTGGGTCCGGCGTAGCTTGGAGTTAATGAGATCCTTGAGCTCCTTGCCAGCTTTGAAGAAGGGCAGGCGCTTGGGCTTTACGGCCACGGCGTCTCCGGTGCGCGGGTTGCGGCCCTTGTAGGAGCCGTAGCGGCGGGTCTCGAAACTTCCGAGACCACGAATCTCGACGCGTTCGTCTCGGCGAAGGGCTTCCTCAAGGCACTCGAAAATCGCGTTGACCAGTGTCTCGGCCCGCCCTTTGGACACCTTGTTTAGTTCCGCAACATGCTCGATTAGGTCCGACTTTGTCATGGCTCTCCACCGTGATTCTTCTGGGCCGAGCGGCGCCACCCCGAGGGTAGACCGACTCAGCATTTCACTCAAATTCTCATCGGCGGATATTTGAGCAACTTGACTGTTCGCGTTTCTACCATTGCCTATGGGCGTTAATTGACTTTCTCGGGAATGGGATGCTGCTAGGGTAGACTCCGGGCGCACATGGCAGTTGTCACTTTCATCACCGATCGGGAAGCCGCGACAGATGCGAGCATCCACGCTGGGAGTCGTTCGTGAAAGTCCCTTGGTTGGTCGCTCTTTCGACTGGCGCTGTCTTGGGCGTTTCGGCGTGCTCGGTAGGCAAGGGCGTGGGGGCGGCCAGTGGAACCCTCTATGAATACGGTTGTTCGAAGGATGGGGACTACTGCTCGTCGCCCGGCGTGTGCGGCACGGAAGCCACTCCCGTGCCCTACGATTTGCGGCCGAGCTTTTTTGCTGGCGAGCCCATCGACGATTTGCGCCTGCTCCATCCTGGCTCGGCTATCATGAACAATCGACTCACCATTCGTTTGCAGCGTTCGGGCAAGGAGATCGAGCAGAACGACGTGCTTACCGTCGATATCACGACTTCCTATGAGGTGGCCCGTTGCGTCCGCGGGCGGGTCGACAAGGACACTGGCTTGAACGATTGGGACGAGGCCAACTGCTTCCGCGCCGGCGACACGGGGCCCGGCCGCATGCGTGTTCAGTTCGACAGCCCGGTTCGAGTCGGACTGGTCCTCAAGGCGACCTGCACGGCCAACTTGGTGGCGAGCGCCGTTTCGGCCCCTGTGCCCCTGAACTACGCCTCGACCCCGAACCCGGTGGTGACGGACGGCAGTTGGGCGTCGTGGGTGGAATTCCAGGAATTCGGGTCGGCGGAGCAATCGAACAGGGTACCCAACGAGCGCGATGCCGTCCTCAACACGTTTCGCGTCGAGCTTGGCCAACGCATCTACGCCACGACGTTCGCACTTACGCTCGTAGACGATGAGGTTGTGAACGCGGCCATCACGAACCTGCCCAGGCCGGCGTCGCGCATCGGCGGCACGCTGGGCGGCGACCCGACCACGGGCAGGTTCGACTTCGACCTTCAGCGCGGCCAAGGCGCGCAGTTCTTCCCCTAAGCCAACCCCTTGTCTCGTAGCAGCCTTCCGATAGACCCGCTCTTGGCGGAGATTGTGCTCGCGCTTGAGACGGCGTCCAGCCTGGTCATCGAGGCACCTCCGGGCGCAGGGAAGACCACGCGCGTGCCACCCGCGTTGCTCGACGGCGGATTTGGCCAGGGCGAGATCCTCGTGCTTCAGCCAAGGCGGTTGCCCGCTCGTCTGGCCGCGCTGCGGGTCGCGGAAGAAATGGGAGAAGACGTCGGCCGGACGGTTGGCTATTCCGTCCGTTTCGAGGACGTGGGTGGCTCGGCCACGCGCATCCGCTTCATGACCGAAGGCATCTTGCTGCGCCGGTTGCTCGTGGATCCGTCGCTGAGGGGCGTGTCCGCCGTCATCCTGGACGAATTTCACGAGCGGCACCTGGCCACGGATCTCGCCTTGGCGCTGCTGGCGCGCTTGCAGCGGGAGGAGCGGCCCGACCTGCGACTGGTCGTGATGTCCGCGACCCTCGAAAGCGAACCTGTGCGCGAATTTCTGGGCGGCTGTCCCGGCATTCGCAGCGAAGGCCGCGTGTTTCCGGTCACCGTCGAGTATCCCGACGTGCCCGAGGATCGGCCGCTCGCCGATCGCATCGCCTCGGCCGTTCGCCGCGTATACCAGGGCCAGGGCGACGTGTTGGTCTTTCTGCCCGGCGCCGGCGAGATCCGCCGCGCGTGGGAGGCGCTGGAACCTTTCGCCCAGGCCAAGAACTTGCTGGTCCTGCCACTTCATGGCGATCTGCCGCCCGCAGAGCAGCAACGGGCCGTGCGGCCGGCCGACCGGCCCAAGATCATTCTTTCCACCAACGTGGCCGAGACCTCGGTGACCATCCCTGGCGTGGTCGCGGTGATCGACTCGGGCCTGGCTCGCATCGCCTCGCATTCCCCGTGGAGCGGATTGTCTCGACTGGCCGTCGGCAAGATCAGCCAGGCCTCGGCGGTGCAGCGGGCAGGACGCGCGGGCCGAACGGCACCGGGGCGGGCCTTGCGGCTCTATCCACGCCACGACTTCGATTCGCGGCGACCCTACGAGATCCCGGAGATCCGTCGTATGGATCTGTCCGAGGCGCTGCTCACGCTGGCGGCGCTTGGCGTGGGCGATACCAGCCGCTTCGAATGGTTCGAAACGCCCGACTCCGCGTCGCTGGAAGCCGGCACCGTGCTGCTACGAAAGCTCGCTGCTATCGACGACAAGGGCGGCTTGACCGATATCGGCCGGCGCATGCTGCGTTTTCCCGCCCATCCTCGCCTGGCGCGCCTTCTGGTCGAGGGCGAACGGCGCGGGGTGGGGGAGGACGCGGCTGCCCTGGCTGCCTTGCTCTCCGAGGGCGACATCAGCGACGAGGCCAGGGCGCGTCTTGGCGATGCCAGGAATCGCCAGGGGCATGTGGAAGGCGCGGACTTGCTCGAACGGCTGGATAGGTTTGGCCAGGCTCGTAGCGCACGCTTCGACCGCGGTCGCCTACGCGGGCTCGGCGTGAACGCGCGGGCAGCCGAGTCGGCCGACAAGGCGCGCCGGCAATTGGCAAGCGCACTCGATCGCAGCTCAGGGAAAGGCGGCACGGCGAGGCCGAGTACCCCGGAGGCGGTGGATGCGGCCTTGGCCATGGCCACGCTGACGGCGTTCCCGGATCGGGTCATGCGCCGCAGATCGCCCGGCGCGAGTCAGGCTATCTTGACCACGGGCGGGGCCGCGGAAATTGGCCCGCTACCGCCAGGTGACCTCATGGTGGCCGTGGACGCCGAAGAGCGGGCGGCCCCGGCAGGGCAGAAGGCCGGCCGCAGCGTGATCGTGCGTCTCGCGGTGGCCATCGAGCCGGATTGGCTGCTCGACCTGGTTCCCGCCGGACTCTCCGAATCCGAGGCGACGCTGTGGAACCCGGACACGGGGCGGAGCGAGATCGTGGCCCGGCTTGGCTACGGCGCCGTGGTGCTCGACGAGACCCGGCGGCCCGCGCCGGCCTCGCCTGAAGCGAGCCAAATGCTGGCCGAGGCTGTCTTGTCGGGCGGTCCGGCGACGGGTGGGCTTCTCGACGGCTCCAGCACCTCACTTCAAGTAAAACTTGAACTTCTGCGCGAGGTCTTTCCAGAGCTCGAAATCCCCCAACTCGATGGTGAACAGGTTCGCGGTCTGCTGACCGCGGCGTGCGAGGGCTTGACCAGCCTGGCCGAGTTCTCTGCCGTGCCTGTGGAGGAGCGGTTGCGGCGCGCCCTTTCGCCGGCCGTGGTGGGGCTGCTGCGCGAGCAAACCCCCGAGCACGTGCGTCTGCCTGGCGGCCGCCAGGCCCAGGTGAACTACGAGCAGGGCAAGCCGCCCTGGATCGAATCGAGGTTGCAGGATTTCTTTGGCATGAGCGTAGGCCCGGCGATCTGCCGCGGTCGCGTGCCATTGACCCTGCACCTGCTGGCGCCCAACCACCGCGCCGTGCAGGTGACGAGTGACCTGGCCGGGTTCTGGCAGAAGCACTATCCGGCTATCCGCCGCGAGCTTGGCCGGCGCTATCCCAGGCACGCCTGGCCCGAAGACGGCGCTACCGCCGCTCCGCCGGTACCCCGCCCGCGACGCTAGGGGATGAACACAGAGGACACAGAGAACACAGAGGCCGTTCTGTGTGTCCTCTGTTTTCTCTGTGTCGTCTTTCTGCCGCTTCTCGTCCAACTGTTCGCTGCGTGAAGCACGGCGTATCTCGCCGCCATGGAATTTTGGGCGACAGGGTTTGGTTCTTGTGCCAGAACATGGCATCCATGCATGAGGCATCCATGAGTGCTGAATCCTTGGTTGACGTGGCCGCTCAGTCGCACGCGCCCATCCTCGCGCCCGCGCACAAGCCGCCGGTGGCGCCCGAGGCTCTCGCGCACCGGGAGCTACGCAGCGGTCCTTTCTGGCAACGCATGCACGCGTACGCCAACGTATCCGAGGCCGAGTTCCTCGACCACCAGTGGCAGGCCAAGAATTCCATCACCAACATGCCCAAGCTGCTGGCCACGCTTGAGGATCTGGTTTCGTCCGAGTTCGTGCGCGACGCCGAAAACGGATTCCACCACGCGCCCATGCCGGTGCGGGTGTCGCCGTACTTGCTTTCGCTCATCGACTGGGCGAATCCCTACGAAGATCCGATCCGCATCCAGTTCATCCCGCTGTTGTCGCGCCGGCTACCCGACCATCCCAAGGTGGATCTGGATCCCTTGCACGAGCGCCAGGACATGCCGCTGCCTGGTCTTTCCCATCGCTATCCGGACAAGGTTCTGTTCTTGCCCGTCGCCACGTGCCCGGTCTACTGCCGCTTCTGCACGCGCAGCTACGCCGTGGGCCTCGACACCGAGGAAGTTCACAAGCTCACATTCAGCGTGGACATGGATCGCTGGCGCGCCGCCATCGACTACGTGGCCTCGCGGCCAGAGGTCGAGGACGTGCTCATTTCGGGCGGCGATGCCTCGCAGCTGCGTGCCGACCAGATCACCTTCCTGGGCGAGTCCTTCCTGGCCATCGGACACGTGCGGCGCATTCGCTTCGCCACCAAGGGCCCGGCGGTCATCCCGCAGAAGATACTCAGCGACCACGCGTGGATCGATGCCGTCAGCCGAATCGTCGACAAGGGCCGCCAGTCGCACGTCGACGTGATGATTCACACCCACATCAACCATCCGAGCGAAATCACCTGGATCACGCTGGCCGCGGCCAACAAGATGTTCGAGCGCGGGATCACGGTGCGCAACCAAGCCGTACTCATGCGTGGCGTGAACGATTCGGTGGCGACCATGAGCATGCTGATCAAGCGGCTCGCGTATATCAACATCCATCCCTACTACGTCTATGTGCACGACATGGTGAAGGGCGTGGAAGACCTGCGCACGACGCTTGCCACCGGCGCGCACATCGAAAAGCAGATTCGCGGACTGGTGGGTGGTTTCAACATGCCCACCTTCGTGGTGGACACGCCGGGTGGCGGCAAGCGCGGCGTGCATTCCTACGAGCACTACGACCCAGTCACCGGCGTCAGCGTGTACATCTCACCCGTGGTGCATCCGGGCGAGTATTTCTGCTACTTCGATCCGATTCACCTGTTGCCCGCCGCTGGGCAGGCGCGCTGGGCGAGGCCGGAGGAACACGACAAGATCATCGACGAAGCGGTCGCCATCGCTCGGAGCCGGGCGTGAGCGAAACCAGTCCGAACCTGGACAAGGGATGGGCGCGGCTCGACGAAGGGGACTTCGCCGGGGCACGCCAGCTGGCTGAGCGCGAGATGCGCGACGATCCGGAGAACCCCGAGGCGTTGCTCTTGCTTGCCGCCTGCTTTCGAGGGGAGGGCGAATCGGAGAAGGCCCTTGAACTGCTGGAGAAAGCCTCGCAGGCCGATGATGAATGGGGGGCGCCATTGCAATGGATGGCCGAAATCTTGGCTGAGGATTTGGCGCGCCCCGCCGAGGCTCTCAAGTACGCTGCGGTGGCACTCGATCGCGCTGAGGAAGAAGACGAATTCCTGAACGCGGTGGTGCTCAAAGCCGGGCTTGAAATCCAGCTTGGCAAGGTCAAGGCGGCGCAAGCCACGCTGGCCGAGTTGCCGCCCGCGGGTGAAGTTGAGCTTCCCGCCGATCTCTCGCTCGACCTGGCCTACTTGTTCCTTGAGGCGGATGTCCCGGTGGAGGCAGAGCGGAGGTTTCGCGCGCTCGCGGACGCGGATCCAAGCGACGCCGAGGCGTGGTACGGCCTGGGCATGTGCGCCGAGGACAAGGGCAACGAGGCGGCGAAGCGCGAGGCGTGGCTGCGCGTGCTCGCTCTCGACGGAGATGCTTCTCTCCAGGATCCACACATGAGCGAAGCGGAGATGGCCGAGGTGGCCGAGCAGGCACTGCGCGAGCTGCCCGAGGCAGCGCACAAGCTCATTGCGAACGTGCCTGTTTTGATCGTCGATCTGCCCGCACGCGCGGAGATCGAACAGGGATTGGATCCGCGCCTCCTCGGCATGTTCGAGGGCACGGCCTATTCCGACGGCGGCTCCATGGGCGGCGCGCCGCAGGTCACGCAGATCCTGCTTTTTCGCAAGAACCTGGAGCGCATGGCGATTGACTCGGAAGACCTGCGCGAGCAGATCCGTATCACGCTACTCCACGAAACCGGCCACTTCTTCGGCATGTCCGAGGACGATCTAGCCGACGTCGGCCTGGATTAGAAGGGCGCGATGAATCGCGCCCCTACACGGTCGGTTTCGTAGGGGCGCAATTCATTGCGCCCCTTCATTGCGCCCCCTGCCTAGAACGTAAACAGATCGGGTCGCGCCGCCGCCTTGTCGATGGCGTCTCCGAGCTCTTTCCTTGTGGAACCGAGGCGCGCTAGGATTTGCCGGATGTTGTTGTAGCGCTGCTTGTACTGTTCCATACGGACCTGGTCGGGCGATCCATTCATGACCGCGTCGAAGAGTGGCGTCTTTTCGATGGGCACCACTTTGTCGCCTTCCGGCTTGGGGCCAATTTTGCGCGGCGTCCAGGGCGCGCCGGTGTTCGAGCGGATTTGGAAGGCGTCCAGCGGATCCTTGTCCGTGCAGGCCTCACCACCGCCCTTGCAAACGGGCTTGCCCATTTCGACCAGGTTAGCGATGGCCAGCTTGCCGCTCGACGAGAACACGACGCCATAGTTGACCGCAGGCTTGCCCGATTCCGCGCCACCTTTCTCCGCCAGCTTGGCCGCGAAGGCTTCCAGCGTGGCTTTGTCGGCCTTGGTGCGCTTGATGTGGCGCTCGACTTCGCCGTAGAGGTTGATGGTGTCGTAGTAGTAGTTCATCAGACGGTCGATCGCGAGGTCTTCGAGGAGGTAGTAGTTCACCTTGAAGATGCGGGAGGTGTCGGGACGCGGGTCCAGTTTCACCATCTCAAGCTCGGAAATCAGCCTGGGGTCATAGGCGAGGGGATCCTTCTTTTCACCCGCCAGCCTTTGCTGGCTCATCGCTACGGTGCTGCCGATCTGGGTCACCGTCTTTTGCATTTCATCGAGCTCGGCCTTGACCCGCTTGGCGCCAAAGTTCGCCGCATTGAACATGCGGCGTCCGACCGCGGAGGCGCCAAATCCGAATCCTACCGCGCCCGCAACGAGCACCGCGATGATCAGGATGATCTTTCCGGCCAAGCCACCGCCCCGTTGCACGCTGACCGCGGGGCGACCGTCGTCGGCTTGCCGCAGATCGAAGTGCTTGCCCTCGGGCGGCCGCATAGACGCGAAAGGATCGTTGAAAGCCGGAGCCGCTGGTGGCGGGGGCGCGGCTGGAGCCACCGGTGCCGCCATCGGGCTGGGGAAAGGCGCGAGTGGGTTTGGCACCGCGCTTGGTGGAGGAACCGATGGAATCCCAGGCATGGCGGGGCCGGGAATTCCACCGGGCATCTGTCCGGGCATCGGCGCGGGGCCAGGCGCGGGTACGCCTCGGGCCAAGCCGAGTCGGGCTTTAAGGTCAGCAATGTCTCTTCCAGGGCCGGGCTTTTTCGGTTGCTCCAAGGCAGTATCTCCGTGCGTGAGGGGTCGAATTGCTCCCGGGTGCTCTCCGCGGGGACGGATGAAGATATGAGCGAGGACAGGGCGTACCTGTCAAGGGCCGAAGTCAAGTAATGCGAAATTCTTTGGCCGCAAGGGCGAGGCAGATGCGTTTCTAGCATGACTTGCCTCGGATGATCTTGGATTGCGCTGCCAAATAGCGCATGCGTGCCAGCGGGCTTGGCCCGACAGCACGGGTGCAAATGGCGCGCGAAAGGAGGGCAGGTGGCGCTAGTCGGGTTGGCGCGCGGCCAGGAACTTGCTGATTCGAGCTGCGGATACCGTCGGCATGCGCGTGAAGCGAACGCCGAGCGGTCCGCCCGTTGCGCTCTTCGACACAATCTCGCCCGAGGCCGTGATGACCTCCCCGACGCCGGGCAATTGGAATTGCAGCCCGACGAACCTGGTCGCGGAGCCCGCGCCACTGATGGGGTGAATCCGCATGCCGGTTCGGCTGATGTCCGAGGCACGACACAGGTAGGGGTAGCCGCTCATGAACCTGTTCATGAGCACGTCGATTTCGCGCCGGGCATCAGCGCGGCGTTCCTGGGTGCTCGGCTTCTTTCCCGTATCACACGACGATGTATGCATACTCCTACATGTAGGATAAGTGCGTGCGCCTGTCAAATTTCTGTCCAAACCGCAGATGCGATGTTCGGCCAGCCGTACTTAGTCAGCTTGACGTCCCTGGCCTCTGATGTTGATAATTCGCCCGGCGTTCGCGAGCCCGGCGCGGTTTTGTGGGAAGCCATCGCCTGCCTGTTCACTCCGAAACGAGGAATCAAATGCACCGTATGAAGATCGGACTCATCGCTGCGGTTGCCCTGGCGGGGCTGACTGCCATTTTTCACGTTTCCATCACAGCCACGCTGAAGGACTCCATCCGACAGAACGTGGAATCGCGTGTGGCGCGCGCGCAGAGAATCTACCGCGACATCAGCCAGCTGAGCGGTCTCAAGCTGGCGAACCTGGCCTCTGAGCGCGCCCGCTCGCCTGGCGTGCTGGCGGTGTTCGACAAGGCCGACCCGGCCGCACGACAGTCCGCCGCCTACGAGGTGTGCGAGAAGCTCAACCAGCAGCTCAAGCAGGACGGGCGCAAAGCCGACATCGTCGCCATTCTCGATACCAATGGAAAGATCGTCGGCCGGGATCTGAATCCCAATGCCGACGTTGGACTGGATCTTCGCGCCAAATACCCAGCCGTGACCCGTGCCCTGCAAGGTGTGGCCGTCAAAGACGTGTGGACTTGGCAGGATCGGGTGCATGAAATCGCGGTCGCGCCTGTGGTCAAGGCCGACAACACGGTGGTCGGGGCGGCGCTTTTCGCGTGGGTGGTTAGCGCCGTCACTGCCCAGGCCAACCGCGATCTGCTCGACACGGACATCGGTTTCTTCCACGCCGGCAAGGTCTACGCCTCAAGCTTCGTGTCCAGCGTCGATGCCTCGAAAGAGGATGTAGCGAAGTCGCAGACGCTGAGCAACCTGCTGTTTGCCGGCGGAAAGCCGGCCGAAATCGCATTGCAAAAAGCCACGCCCACGCCGGTCATGTCCTGGGAGATCGAAGGGCACGAATTCGCGGCCGTGGCCGCCCCCATACCGGGCAACTTCGCCGACAAGACCAGCGGATTCGTGGTGCTGGCCTCGCTCTCCGAGGGCATGGCGGACGTTCACGCCGCGGGGATGAAGATCGTGTGGCTGGGGCTACTGGCCATCATCGTTGCCATCGTCACCGCGACCTTGACCGCGCGCCGATTCGTCGCGCCGCTCGACAAGATCGAACTTGGCGTTGCCGAGGTCATCAACGGCAACATCGATTACACCTTCAAGCCGGTGGGCCAGGATTTCGAAGGCCTGTCCAATAGCCTCAATGTCATGCTGGCGCGCCTCCTCGGCCGCGAAGAGCCGAACGAGGAAGCGGTCGAAGAAGAGGAAGATGGCGGCAAGAAGACGTGGAAAGCTGAGGCCATGGTCATCTCGGAAACCGATGGCAGCGCACCGACCGCGACCGTGGCCGCGCTGGCCGAGGAGGCCGAGGCCGCGTATTACCCGCGTCTCTATGGCGAGTATCTCTCCACCTTGCAGAAGCTGGAACAGCCGTACGAGGGCATGAGCGTGCTTGCCTTCATGGCCAAGCTGAGCCTGACCGAGGCTGGTCTGCGCGAGAAGTGGGAATGCAAGGTCGTTCGCTTCTTGCTGTCCGTGCAGGGCAGTCAGATCACCTTCCGTCCGGTGAAGATCTCGTAATTCGACCGTAGAAGCGCGTTCGTCTAGGCTTGGGCCGCGATGGTTCAAACCGGCCTGGATGTTTTGCTTGAAGAAGGAATCGGTGGGCTGCGCGGCCGCCGCGTGGGGGTGCTTTGCCATCCCGCCAGCGTGAACAGCCGCCTCGTGCACATCGTCGACGCGCTGGTGGAGGCACGGGTCAAACTCACGCGCCTGTTCGGCCCCGAGCACGGCATCCGTGGTGAAGCCCAGGACATGATTGGCGTCGCGGGCAACCGCGATCCTCGAACCGGGATCCCGGTGACGAGCCTGTACGGTGAAACATTCGAGTCCCTGGTGCCGACCGCCGCCGAGTTGGCCGACATCGACGTTCTGCTCATCGACCTGCAAGACGTGGGCAGCCGCTACTACACCTTCATATGGACCATGGCGCTCTGCCTGCAAAGCGCGGCGCGCGCGGGCGTTGCCGTCCTTGTGCTCGACCGTCCCAATCCCATCGGCGGTGTGGCCATCGAGGGCGGCGAGGTCGAAACCTGGGCCGAATCCTTCGTTGGATTGGGCTCGGTTCCGGTCCGTCATGGGCTGACCATCGGCGAGGTCGCGCGCCTGGTGCGGGAGGGAATGCCCTGGGGAGGCGAGCGTTTTGCCAAGCCACTCGACTGCGACGTGCAAGTCGTTGCCATGCGCGGATGGAAGCGCGGCGACTTCTTCGAGGCGACCGGACTGCCCTGGGTGCTGCCGTCGCCCAACATGCCGACGGTGGATACGGCGCTGGTCTATCCCGGCCTGTGTCTACTCGAAGGAACCAATATCTCCGAGGGCAGGGGCACCACGCGCCCGTTCGAGATCCTCGGCGCGCCGTTCGTCGACGGATATCGTTTGGCCGAAATCCTCGCCGCGGAGGGGCTGCCCGGCGTGCGTTTTCGACTCCTGTCGTTCCGCCCGACCTTCCACAAATTCGCGGGCCAGGTTTGCGGCGGTGTGCAGATCCATGTCGCAGATCGCGTGGCCTTTCGCCCGTACCTGACCGGGGTCGCGATTCTGCGTGCCTTGCACGCGCTTGGCGGCGATGCGTTTCGCTGGCGCACGGAAAAATACGAATTTGTTTCCGATCGGCCCGCCATCGATCTGCTGACCGGTGGAGCCGAGATTCGCAAAAGCATCGAGGCCGGCGCCAGCCTCGACGACCTGCGCGCCACCTGGCAGAGCGCCGAGGACGCCTTCGCCGAACGCCGCCGCGCTTGCCTTGTATATTGAACTCGCGATCTACCTTGGATCCTGTTGTATGGTCTGCGCATGCGGGTGGCATTCTTTGGCGGCAGCTTCAATCCGCCGCACGTTGCACACCAGCTCGTGTCCCTGTACGTGCTCGAAACCGCGTCGGTGGACGAGCTGTGGCTGGTGCCGTGCTGGAAGCACGCGTTCGACAAGGCGTTGGCGCCCTATGCCCAGCGTTTGCGCATGTGCGAGCTGGCGGCAGCCGCCCTGGGGCCGCGTGCGCGCGCGAGCGACATCGAGGGCCGCCTGGGCGGCGAGAGCCGGACGTTGCTCACCATCAAGGCCTTGCGCCAGGAGCGCCCCGATTGCGAATTCCACTTGGTCGTGGGCGCGGACATCGAGCCCGAGCTTCCTGCGTGGTACGGCGCCGAGGAGCTTCTGCGCACAGTGCCGCGCATCGTGGTCGGCCGGGGTGGCTTTGCCGGCGGCCCCGCCATCGCCATGCCTGAACTGAGTTCCACCGAGGCGCGTCGCCGTCTGGCGGCCGGGCAATCGGTGGACGGGCTCCTGCCCAAGTCGGTGGCGGAGTACATCCGGAAGCACCGGCTGTACCTCGGGTAAGGAAGAGGGCACAGAGGAGGAAGAAGAGAGCACGGAGGAAGGGGAGGTTCGCGATCTCCGTGCGTGGTGAAGATTCCCATGCGACCTGATAGTCTGAGCGGGTCTTGCAAACAGACGTTCTTTTTCCTCGTCTCGCGCTCCTCGGGGTCGGCTACATCGGTGGCTCGGCGGCGCTTGCCGCGCGTCGGGCGGGTCTGATCAGCGACATCGTCGGCTACGATCCTTCACCTGCGGCCACGCAGACGGCCCTCCGGATGGGCCTCATCGACGCTGCTTGCGCCAGTCCGCAAGAGGCGGTGGCTGGGGCGTCGCTCGTGCTTCTTGCCGCTCCGGTGCGAAGCATGGATGCTCTGTTGCTCGCGCTGGCGCCGGCACTGGCCGCTGAAGCCACGGTTGTCGATGCGGGCAGCGTGAAGGTCGGAATTGTTGCCGCGGCCGAGGCGGTCTTGTCGCCGGGCTGTTTCGTTGGCTGTCATCCCATGGCCGGGGCTGAGTTCTCCGGTGTCGAAGCCGCCGATGCCAGGATCTTCGCGGGCCGAGTGTGTTTCATTTGTCCGAGTCGCAACGCCCGTGCATCGGCCGTGTCAGCCGCCGAGGCATTCTGGCGCGGGGTCGGCTGTCAGACGGCGATTATCGAGCCTGACATTCACGACCGGCTGATGGCGGCGCAAAGCCACTTGCCCCATGTCGCCGCTTTCGCACTGGCGGGCGCGCTCGTTCCGGCCATGCCGTTTCTGGAAAGCACCACCACGGCTGCCAGCCCCACGACCAGCCTGCGCGATACCACACGCATTGCGGCCTCGGGTCCCGCAGTATGGCGGGACATCCTGATCGCCAATGCCACGCATGTTCTGCCCTTGATCCAGGAACTGGAAACGTGCGTGGCCGAGATCAAATCCGCAGTGGCCACCGGCGACGGCGAAGCGCTCGAACGGATCCTGGCGGCCGCCCAGTCGTGCCGCAAGCGACTGGTTAAGGAATGAAGGGCTCTTCGATTTTATCTAAGAACCCTCGAAGGGTTCTTACCAACTCCCGCGATGAGTTCCGTCGGGCAAAGCCCGACTTCACTCACGCGATTTCATGTAAGAACCCTCGAAGGGTTCTTACCAACTCCCGCGATGAGTTCCGTCGGGCAAAGCCCGACTTCACTCACGCGCTCCGGGTTCTGCCGCTGCTGCTTCTTGCCACCGCGTGCGGAGAGACGTCGGCGGTCGGGCCGGGCGGTCCGGCCATGCCGCGTCCAGCACCTGATGACGACGACCTGTTGGCCATGGTTCCCGCCGAGGCGGATCTGGTTCTGTGGGCGGATCTGGGCAAGCTGCGCGCCTCACCTTGGACGCGTGAAAGCTTTGCCAAAGTCGCGTCTGCGGAGTCTGGCGCAAGCGAACCTTCCTTCGATCAAATTCGCGACGTCGAGCGCCTGGTATTCGCGAAAGTCCCCCACTTGCGCGATGGCGCCAGCGTGCTGGTGGCGCAAGGCAAGCTCGACCGCGAGCGCATCAGCAAGGAGTTTGCCGAAAATGGCGTGGTCGAGAAATCCGCATACCGGGGAGCCGACATGCTGATACGAGGCGAAGAGGCGTTGGCGTTCCTCAGTAAGCGCACGGTGATTTCGGGCCTGACCGTCGCTGTCCGCGCCGCCATCGACTGCAACATCGGCGTTGCCCGGGCCATCGATTCCGAGTCGTGGTTTGTGCGCCTGCGCGCGCAGCTCGCGCGCGCCAAGGGATCCGCGCCCCCGGTGGCCGCACTCTACGTGCGCCTGCAGCCGGCCACACGCGAGGCGCTGAAGCGCGAGATGGGCGAGGGCGAGACCATGGAAGAATTCGCTGGCCGCGTCGATCTGGGCAGCGACCTCGACGTAACCGCCATCGGAAACGTGCGCACGGAGCTGCAGGCCAAGGATCTGGCGGCACGCATGGCCGAACGCATTCGCGACGCGCGAACCCGGCCCATCGTGGCCGCCTTCGGATTCGCCAGCGTGCTCGATTCCGTGCGCTTTTCCGCGCGGGAAACCGGCGTCGAAGCAACCCTGCACGTTTCGCAACGGGAACGCGCGGAAATCTCGGACAGAATGGCCATCGTGGCCCAGACCATCGCGAGTGTGCGCAAGAACCAGAGCGAGGAGAAGAAGAAACCATGACCGAAAGCGCGGTCCAGGAAATCCTGCACGTCGGGCATAGCCCGCCCCTGCGTGGGGTCTGCAGCGTGCCCGGCGACAAATCCATCTCCCACCGTGCCCTGCTTTTCGGAGCGCTTTGCCGAGGCGCCGTCGAGATCCGAGGATTAGGGTTGGGCGGCGACAATGCCTCCACCGCCGCGGCCTTGCGCGCGCTCGGTGTCGAGCTTCAGGTGTCCGGCTCAACAGCACGGGTCGAAGGCCGCGGGTTCTCGGGCCTGCGCCAGGCCCAGGCCGAACTCGACTGCCGCAACTCCGGCACCACCATGCGGCTTTTTTGTGGCCTTTTGGCCGGACGGCCGTTCGCGACCACGCTAACCGGCGATCCGTCGCTGTCGCGCCGCCCGATGGGCCGGGTGGCCAAGCCCTTGCGTCTGATGGGGGCGCGCATCGAGGGGCGCAGCGACTCACAGCGACCCGAGGGCCTTTTGCCGCCGCTCGTGATCGCGGGTGGAAATCTGCACGGAATCGACTACGCCTTGCCCGTGGCCAGTGCCCAGGTCAAAAGCGCGCTGGTGCTGGCAGGTTTGCAGGCCAGTGGCAAGACCTGCATCGAGGAGCCTGGGCTTTCGCGCGACCACACCGAGCGCATGTTGCGTTTTCTCGGGGCCCCCATCCACGCCGATCCGGAGACTCGCCGTGTGGTGGTGGATCCAACCGGGTGGAATGGCGAACTGACCGCATCCGCCGTTGACGTACCCGGCGATCTGTCTTCCGCGGCTTTTTTACTGGTGGCCGCCGCGGTCGTGCCGGGCAGCGATGTCGCCGTCGAGCACGTCGGGCTCAATCCCACGCGCACTGGCGTCCTGGACGCCCTGCGGGCCATGGGCGCGAACCTGGAAGTGGTTCAAACTTCGGAGGCCATGGGCGAGCCGGTGGGACGCGTGCGCGTGCGCTGGGCAGGCCCGCTGCGCGCCGAGCGGATTGCCGGGGATCTGGCCTTACGCTCGATCGACGAGATCCCGGCCCTGGCCGTCGCCTGCGCGCTGGCCGAGGGGCGCTCCGAATTCGCCGACGTGGGCGAGCTGCGCGTGAAGGAATCGGATCGCATCGCTTCCATCGCGCGCGAGCTTGCACGGGCCGGCATCGAGGTCGAGCAGACGAGCACGGGGTTCTGGGTCCAAGGCACCGGCGGACGACCGCCCAAGGGTGGTCGCGTTTCGCCCGATCGCGACCATCGCATCGCCATGGCGGGCGCCGTGCTCGGCTTGCTTTCCAACGAAGAGACCACGGTGCCGAGCGAGGACATCGCCACGTCCTTCCCGACCTTCGCGGAGATTCTGCGAACTCTCGGCGCGGACTTGCAGGTCGACGCGACGACTATCTAGAATTTCCCGCCCACCGACAAGCTGGCGGGTGTCTTGCCTGGCTCGGTGGGCAAGGCGACCAGCACGTAGCAGCCCAGCACGGTGGCGCTGACTCCCAGCCCGACGAGCAATCCACCAATACCCGGCTGCCAGCGATGTCCGGTGCTGCTGGCATTGGCGACCATGGCACCGCCGGTTACCGCGGTGGCGAAGCCAAGGGCCAGCCCGACGGCAGCGATGGGCCGTCGCCAAGATTTCGGGGGCGGGGGTGGTGGCGGCGGTGGCCGCCAGGTGGCGAGCCAGTTCTCAACCGGTCGCTTCAGCTCGTCGCCAAGCTGGATCATCTTCTGCCGTGCCTCGTCCACGGTGCACACGTTGCAGAAGCGGGTTTCGGTATCCACGGGAACGACGGCCGGGGTCGGCTCCTCGGTGCTGAGCAAGCGGGCGGTCATGGTGTACGTGTTTCCAGTCACCTTGACCGTGACCCGGATGAGATGACTTACGTCGAGCAGTTGCCCAAAACGCTTGATGCAGATCGAGCCGTCGCACTTCTGCAGTTCGGGGAAGGTGTCCATGTAGCGAGCCACGTCCACCGAATCGAGCACGTAGATGGGGGCGGTCCGGGTCACGCCCACCACGAATCCGTCCTGCAGTTGCATGGACAGGGCGGGCGAGGCGCCATCGCCTTCGACCTTGAACTCGGTGATGGCCACGCGCGCGGCCATCACCCCGCCGTGGGCCGACGGTGGGGGCACGGGCGCGACCGGGGCCGCGGGGATCGTCGTGGGCACGGCGGCGGGAGGCGTTGCGGTGGGAGGGATCGGCGCAGGGGCGACGGGGATGGGCGCGACTGGCACCGGCGCGGCAGGTTGAGGCTTGGGCGCGACTGTGTCGGTCGGAGCCTTGGATTGTGCGCGCGCGGCCCCTCCCGCCACGCAGATCACCAGGGCAACCGCCGAAGCGATTGCCAGTGCCGGGAAGTTCCGCAAGAGGTTCACGTTTTGACCCGAGATTGTCTCACACCATGGACCTGGCTACTCGGCCTTCTCCAGACGTTTTTTCATGCGCTTGAGAAGGGCATCGAACGATTCCTTAGTGATGATCTTGTTGAATTCGGCGCGGTAGTTTTCCAGCATGCTCTGCTCGTCGGTGATGACATCGTAGACCAGCCAGTGGCTGCCTTTGAAGAGGAGCTTGTACTCCATTTCGACCGTGACCTTCTTGCCGTCGCTCGAAGAGTCGAGGGTTGCATTCACGGTCGCTTCGCTGTCGGTGATGGCTTCCTTGCGGAAGCGAAGGTCGTAGTTGGGCTGGCCATGGACCTGTTTGATGTAGTTGCGCTCGATAAGGTCGCGCAGGACGCCGACAAACTCGCTGCGCTGCTTGACGGCCAGGCCATCCCAGTGGCGCGCGAGCGCCCGGTGCGCGAGCTCCTCGAAGTCGAGAAAACCGCCGACGATCTTGCGCATCTCGGAGCGTTTGGCTTCATGTTCGGGCGACCAGTCCGGCGAGGACTTCTGAAACAGCTTCTTCAGCGCCGCGTTCGACTTTTTCAGTTCGGCCATGGGGCTCGTTCCCGGCGGCGGTCGCGATGGTGCGGGCTCGGCCGGTTCCGCGTTGGCTTCCTCCTTGGCCGGGGTGGCTTTGGCTGCCTTCTTGGCCGGGGTGGCCTGGGCCTTACCGCCGAGCATTGCCCCCGCGAAACAGGTGAACAGGGACGCGCCGATCAGGATCCGGATTCGTGAAACCGATGGTGAAGCGAACTGCATGGTCCTTCATCTATACCGTGCCTTGCCGCTGCTGGGAATACACTCGGGAATACACTTGGACGACGGCTCTCGTGCTACGATCGCTTGGCCTATGACGCCGGAATTCGATCCCAAGGCCTGGCTGGCGCAACTTTCGGTCGAGATGCGCGACGGTTTCGCGCGCAACCGTCGGGTGATGTCCTACGGTGAATACATCGGCTTGCTCCACAAGGACATGGCGAGACAGGCCCGCTCGGCGGCGCACTATCTGCGCGATGTGTTTGACCATTTTGGCACGGTCAAGGTGCGCGGGCCGCGCGGCGAGGCGACCCGCTTTTGCCTCTTCGACTGCCCCTGGGACAGCGGCAAGGACTGCCTGCGCGGGCAGGAGGAGGTCCAGGGGGCGATCTACCGTCTCATCTCGAATTTCGCACGGGAAGGTCGGACCAATCGTTTGACGCTGCTTCACGGCCCCAACGGCAGCGCCAAGTCGACGGTCGTCGCGTGCATCGAGCGCGCCATGGAGCACTATTCCCACCTGGAAGAAGGCGCGCTCTACCGATTCAACTGGGTCTTTCCGGTTCAGAACGTCAGCAAGGGCGGCATCGGCTTTGGTGGGGGACAGGGCGGGGTCTCGGATGCCGAGACCTACGCCTACCTCGACGAGGATCTCATCGAGTCCAAGATCAGCGATGAACTGCGCGACCACCCGCTCTTGCTCTTGCCGCGCGACAAGCGCCGCGAGCTCATCACCACCCACCTGGCCAGCGAGATCGCCGATGGGTTCCGGCCAGCGCGCACTCTGGTCGACGGCGACTTGTCCCACCGCAACCGGCAGATCTTCGAGGCCTTGCTCGCCGCCTACCATGGCGACCTTGGACGGGTTTTGCGCCACGTGCAGGTCGAGCGCTTCTTCATTTCCCGCCGCTACCGGCAATCGGTGGCCACGGTGGAGCCCCAAATCGCGGTGGACGTGCGCACCCGCCAGCTCTCCATGGATCGCTCGCTGGCGTCGCTGCCATCGGCTCTGCAAACCGTGTCGTTGTTCGAAATGCAGGGCGAGTTGGTGGACGCCAACCGGGGCATGCTGGATTTCGAGGATCTGCTCAAGCGCCCGTTCGAGTCGTGGAAGTACCTGCTTGGCGTGGTGGAGAACGGCACCACCTCGCTCGATTTCGGCACCCTAGAAGTGGACACCGTGTTTTTCGCCACCTCGAACGAGAGTTTTCTGGCTGCCTTCAAGGAAGTGCCGGAATTTCAATCGTTCAAGGGCCGTATGGAGCTGGTGCGCGCGCCCTATTTGCTCGATGTGCGCATCGAGAAACAGATCTACGACGAGCACGTCGAACGCGGCCTCGCGGCTGGCAGCGGGCGGCACATCGCCCCCCACGTGACCTGGGTCGCGGCCATGTGGGCCGTGCTTACCCGCCTGCGCCGTCCGCAACTCGACAAGTATTCGGGCCGCCTGTCCAATCTCATCGCGCGGCTCGGCCCGCTGGAAAAGGCACTGCTCTACGCCGACGAGAGCTGCGATACCTTCTCGCACGAGGAGCACAAGGAGCTGCAGGCGGCGGTCGAAACCATCGCTCGCGAAACCGACAGCGAAATGATCTACGAAGGGCGCAGCGGTGCTTCGCCGCGCGAGATGAAACTGGTACTCATGAACGCAGCGCAAAGCTCGAAGTACGAATGTGCGTCGCCCTTCGCGGTTCTCGAAGAATTGGACGAGTTGGTGCGGGCAACCACGGTCTACGAGTTCTTGCGCCAACCGGCTGCCCCGGGCGGCTACCACGAGAACGCCGCCTTCGTCGACAAGGTGCGCGAACGGCTGCTCGCCAAGATCGCCGACGAGGTGCGCATTTCGATGGGGCTGGTGGAAGAGCGCCGCTACATCGAACACTTCGAGCGCTACATCACCCATGTGTCCTACTGGCTCAAGCACGAGAAGGTTCCCAATCCGCTGACCGGGGTGGACGAAGAGCCCGACCAAGAATTCATGGCCGATGTGGAGAGGCTGCTTGGCGTGCGGTCGAGCGGGGTGGCCCCTGCCGATTTCCGCGGAGAAGTCATCAGCAAGATCGGGGCGTGGTCGCTCGACAATCGTGGTCAGCGGCCGGACTACGAGCGCATCTTCCCGCGCCCCATCGCCGATTTGCGCGAGTCCTTCTTCTCGGAGCGCAAGCGTCAGGTCACCCGCATCAACCAGGACTTGCTGGTGTACTTGGTGGACGGTCCTGACCAGATGCTGCCCGACGCAGTGACCGCGGTGCGCACCACGCTCGACAACCTCAAACAGCGTTTCGGCTACTGCGACAAGTGTGCCAAGGACGCCGTGCTCGCGCTGCTCAAGAAGGCCTGAGAGCGCAGAGAAGACAGAGGACACAGAGGACACACGCTTTGAGCGAAGAGCTTCCTGCGTTGGTCACGGGTGCCTCGGGTCACATCGGGGCGAATCTTGTTCGCGCGCTGCTGGGCCAGGGGCGCCAGGTGCGCGTGCTGGTGCACGAGAATACAGTGGCAATAGACGGCCTGCCGGTCGAGGTCGTGCGCGCCGATCTACTTGATGGCGCCGCTATTCTGCGAGCCTGCGCAGGTGCGGGCACGGTCTTTCACTTGGCCGGCAAGATCTCGGCGGGTTGGGAATCGGACGCGGATGTTAACGCGATCAACGTGACCGGCACCCGCAACGTCATCGAAGCCTGCACCGCCACGGGCGTGAAGAGATTGGTGCACTTCAGCTCGATCCAGGCTCTTGCCGCCAGTCGGGGAATGAACGTCCTCGATGAAACCTGCGACCTCGTTCCGTTGGACGATCGCACGCGCGGCGCCTACGACCGTGCCAAGGCCGAGGCCGAGCGCTTGGTCTTGGGCGCGGCCGTGCGCGGTCTCTGCGCCGTGGTGCTCAATCCCACTGCGGTTCTCGGGCCCTTCGATTTCCAGTGCTCACCCATGGGCGAGGTCTTGGTGGCCTTGGGCCGAGGCAAGCTGCCGGTTCTGGTTGCGGGCGGTGCTTGTGACTTCGTAGATGTTCGCGACGTGGTGGAAGGCGCGCTTGCAGCCGAACAGAGCGGCCGGCACGGCGAGCGCTACATCCTGTCTGGCACACGATTGTCTCTGGTGGAGTTGGCGCGAAACTGGGCGGGCATCACCGGTCGGTCGGCGCCGCGCTTTGCGGTGCCCATGGGCCTGGCAAGATTGGCCGCGCCCTTTGCCCCGGCCTGGGCGCGCTGGCGCGGGCAGCGGCCCTTGTTCACCTCGGAATCCCTGCGCGTGCTGCGCACCCAACTTCCCGCCACCCACCGCAAGGCCGAAGGCGAACTTGGGTACCGGCCCCGGCCCATCGACGAAACCTTGCGCGACACCTGCGTCTGGATGAAAACCCAGGGCTGGCTGTGAATCACGAGCTACGCTTCTACTTCGTCCTATGGTGCCTGTGGGCCGTCGTGGCCATAGCCATAGTTCCGTATCTGCTGCTGCGGCCCGCGCCCTATGGGCGGCACAGTCGCAAGGGCTTTGGCCCACTGGTGGGCGCGCGCTTGGCCTGGCTGTTCATGGAGGCGCCGTCTCCGCTGCTGATGATCGTGTATTTTCTTCTCGGCCGCCGCCCGTTTGGCGCTGTGGCCATCGTCTTCCTCGCGCTTTGGCTGTGCCACTACGTCTATCGGGCGTTCCTGTTTCCGCTACTCTTGCCTGCGATGTCGCGGCCCATGCCGGTACTGGTGCTGGCCTCGGGCGCGCTGTTCAACGTCGTGAACGCCTATTTCAATGGACGCTGGCTGTTTTCGCTCGCCGAGCCGCGCGCCCTGAGGTGGCTGGCTTCGCCCCAGTTCGTCGTGGGAGCCTTGCTGTTCTTCTTCGGCTTTTGCGTGCACGTCCTTGCCGACCGCGAACTACGCCGTCTGCGGCGCGCGTCCGGCGGTGAACGCGCCCTGCCGGGCGGCCCGCTCTTTCGCGTTCTGTCCTGCCCGAACTACTTCGGCGAAATCGTCGAATGGACCGGCTTCGCACTGGCCACCTGGTCGCCCGGCGGTCTGCTCTTCGCGCTGTGGACCGCGGCAAACCTGGTGCCGCGCGCGCTTCACCACCATCGCTGGTACCGCGAAAAGTTCCCCGACTACCCGCCCGCGCGACGCGCCGTGGTGCCCTTCCTGTTCTGACCGTCCCAAACCGGGCTAGTAAGAAAATTGCGGGGCAGGGGCGACGCCCGGATACTGGGCAAGCCCACCATGAGTCGCAAGAGCCGCATCGGAAACGCTTGGATTTTGCGAGGACTGGCAGCGGCGATGTTGGCCGCGACCTTCGGCTACGGTCCCTACTACCTCTACGCGCAGTCGGGTTTTGCCCGCTACCTGCAACTGCGCCGTGAGCTGGCCGTCACCGAGGTGAGGAACGCGCGACTGCGGGGCGAGAACGAGCGACTGTTCCGCGAGGCCGAGGCCTTGCGCTCGGACACGCGCGCGGTGGAAAACGTGGCCCGCGCCGACCTCGGCTGGGTGAAGCCGGGCGAGGTGGTTTTCGATTTGGGGCGAAATCCATGAGGATGCGCAAGCACTGCGCTCGGGCGGCGTTCGAGATCCGCCGCGGATTCCGCGCGCTATGGGGCACGGCCCTGGTCTTCGGCGTGGTGGCGCTGCTATGGAAGGGCTGGTTTCCGGATCTACGCCAGCCCAGCGCGGACTACGCGCGCGCTCTGGTGGCCGCGCTCTTGGCGGGCGCGCTCGCTATCAAGGTGGCAGCGCGCGTGTCCGTGGGCGAGCGCCGGCGCAGCCCGCGGCGCGAGATGCTCTCGGATCTCGAACTGGGCTTGCTCCTGCTGTCCGCGACCTACGTGTTCCTGTCGGTTCTGGGCGGAAGCCTCTCGCCCATCTACCCGCTCGTCTATGCCCTGGTCAGCTTCCTGGTAACCTTCCATCCCTTGAAGACAGGCACGCTTTTGGCAGTGGCCGCGCTCGGCTTCGAGGCTGTGCTGGCCTTCGGGCCTGGCGCCTCGCCAGGTGCGGCTGCCGCGTTCCCTGGGCACGCTGGCTTCATCGCGGTCTTCGCTGTTCTGAACGTCTCATTCTTGCACGCCGAGGTGGCTCGCCAGCGCCGCGAGCACCGCAAGCGTCTCGAAGACGAAGTTCTGTCCATGCGCGAAGAGGCGCGCGACTTCCGTCTCATCTCGCCCGGTCTTGCCGCTGCGAGCCGACTGCGCACGCGCGCGGAAGAAGAAGAAAAACTCTCGCAAGGCTCCATCGAGACCATCCATCAGCAGCTCTTCCACACCATCGAACTTCTGCGCCACTCGCTTGGCCTCAAGACCTGCGCGCTCTTGTGGCTCGACAGCAGCGGCGAGAAGCTCAAGCTCAAGGAACTGGCCACCTCGGCGCAGAATCTGGCCGAGGGCGTGCTCTCGGCGCGCGCCGGCGTGTTCGCTGCCGTGCTCAAGGAAGGCCGGCCATGCGTGCTCGAGTCGCCCAAGGCAGCGCTCTTGCCCTACTACCAGGGGCCGGAGGAAGTCTCTGCTTTTGTTGGCGTCCCGATCTTCGAGGGCAAGACCCTGCGCGGCCTTCTGGTGGGTGATCGCGCCACTGGGCCGGCGTTCACCGCGGCCGAGGTCGAATTGTTCTCGGCCGCGGCGGCGCAAATCATGCGCATCGTGCAGTCCGAGCGGGTGTTCCAGGCCGTTGAGCGCTCGAAGCACGAACACGAGCGCTTCTACCGCGCCTCCACCGCGCTCAATCGCGCGCTGACCTTGGAAGAAATCTACGCGGCCGCCATCGAGGGCGCGCGCGGCGTGTGCGACTTCGATTTCGTCGCCATCTCGGAATTCGACAAGCGCGACGGCAGCCACGTCATCAACCTGGCAGTAGGCGAGGGCGGCGACGCGCTGGCGGGCACACGACATCGCGACGCCACCTCAGTGGCCAGCATGGTGGTGAAGAACAAGCTGGCCCTACCCGCGAGTGGCGAATGGCGGGATCGCCACGACACGCACATCTTCGACGCTGGCGAGCGCATCAAGGGCTTCGAGTCGCTGTACGTGCTGCCTCTTTTGGTGAAGGACGAAGTCCTGGGCACCTTCGCCGTGGCAGCGCGGCGGCCGGGCGCGTTCGCCAGCGACCGGCGCGAAATGCTAGGCGTGGTGGCGAACCAGGTGGCCATCTCGCTGCAGAACGGCCGCATGGTGCAGTCGCTGGAAGAGCAGGCCACCACCGACGGTCTCACCGGCCTGGTCAACCACCGCACCTTCCAAGAGCGCTTCTCGGCCATGCTCGGCCGCGCCGATCGGCACAAGTTCCGCGTGGCGATGCTTCTGACCGACATCGACCACTTCAAAAAGGTCAACGACACCTACGGCCACCCCACGGGTGACGCCGTGCTCAAGCGCGTGTCCACGATCCTCAAGGCCAGCGCGCGCAAGATCGACATCGTTGCCCGCTACGGCGGCGAGGAATTCGCCCTGGTGCTGGAAGGCACGGATCGGGCTGGGGCGCGCCAACTCGCCGAGCGCATTCGCGAAGAAGTCTCGGCGCAAACCTTCGAATCAAGCAAAGGCCCCTTCAAGGCCACGCTCTCCCTCGGCGTATCTGTCTATCCCGACGACGGCAAGGCCAAGCAAGACATCATCGCCTGCGCCGACAAGGCCCTCTACGCCGCCAAACACGCCGGCCGCAACCGCACCATCTGCCACGGCGAGGTCGTGCGCGAGGCGCCGGCACTGAAGGCGGCGGGCTGATTGATAGTCCACTTCAGAGAAATGACAAGTGTTGGGATGCGCACGACCGGTAATTGGGGTTGCCGGTATTGATTCCATTGTGCGGTTCTTCGGCAATTCTTCCTGGCCGGAATTCGGTACAATGGCTGGCGCATGCGAGGATGTTGGCTTTTCCTCTTCATCTTCCTGTCAATGGCTGGGGGCTGCCGTGAGCGAAAGTCCATCCCGCCGCGGCAGCCGGCGCGGTATTTGAAGGGGCAGCTTCACCTCCACTCTTCGCGGTCCGGCGATAGTCACACGCGTCCCGACGAGGTGGTTCGCTGGTATCGCGAGCACGGCTTCGATTTCATCGTCTTCACCGACCACAATCGAACCGGGCCGGTCATCCAATCGTCGTCGTCGCCGCTCGTGCTCTCGGGGGTCGAACTGACGCAGAACCTGCGTGACTGCACGCCCGCACCCGCGCCTGGGGAGCAGTGCTTGCTGCACGTCAATGCGCTCTTCCTCGGCCAAGGGACGACTGGCCTCGATGCCTGGCGCCCAGAGGTTGGCGGTGATCGTCTCGCGGCTTACCTCCGGGCGATGGACGCCACCGAGCGGGCAGGCGGCCTCGCGCAGCTCAATCATCCCAATTTCCACTACGCTGCCGACGCGGCACTGCTCACCGCGCTGACGCGCGATCACGGGTTGCGATTCTTCGAGGTCGCCAACGGCTCATTCGACGCGGGCAACGCCGGCGATGCAACCCATCCGTCGACCGAGGAAATGTGGGATCGCGTGCTTTCCAGCGGAGGCTGGCTCTACGGCACCGCAACCGACGACGCCCACCACTACTTCGATGCCGTCGAGGTGGCGGCGCGCGGCCAGCACGTCTTCACGGGCGGGCGAGGCTTTGTGATGGTGCGCGCAGCGCTCGATGCCGAGGAGATCCGCGCCGCGCTCGTGCGCGGAGATTTCTACGCTTCAAGCGGCGTGCTGATCGAGCGCGCCGAGGTCGCCAGCGGTGCCCTCACTATCGACGTCGCCGCTGCCTCTCCCGGCCCACATGCTTTCAAGTTCATCGGCACTGGTGGGCGGGTGCTCGGGCGCGGTCAGGGCCGCAGCGCCCGCTTCGACCTCGCCAAGGCGCCGTCAGGCTACCTGCGCGCAGTCATCGAGGACGGGCAGGGCCTCAAGGCATGGGTCCAGCCGATTCGCGTACCGTAGCGTTGAAGGTGAGTTCCTCTCCGCGCCCGCGACGGCGACTGGCTACGGACAGGCGCCCGCGTGGGCCAGAGCGGTGTTTGCTGTCATCCGCGCGCAGTCATTTGCGTAGGTGATTTCGTCGCAGCCGCAGACTGGGTAATCGAGACGAAGACTACATTCCGCGTGCTGGGAAGCGGCTGGCACATGCCATAACCCCCGCGGTTGGTGTAGTCGCAGACCCCTGTGGGAAGACAGTCGGCGGTGCCGATTCCACAAGAAGCCCCGAAAAACTCGCAATACTGTCCGGTTGGGCAGGTGTTGCCTTGGGCACCGCCACAGGTGCCAGAAAGGGCCACGCAAGCTGCCGTGCGGCCGTAGCTTGAAGAACTGGAAGTCTGGTAGGCGCACACTTCGTTGGTGGAGCAGGACTCTGTCGCCATCCTGCACCCCCCACCGGAGCAACAAGGTGTCCCGCACACTTCTGCACAACTAACATCGTGGCCGACCTGAATGGCGCTAGGGTCACCGGATACGCATGTTGAAGACACTCCCCCGACGGAACAGGGAAAATCGGCGAAGCATTCGGTCTTCGTGCAAGCGGTTGTTCCCGAGACGCCACCTGTGCCTCCAAGGGCTCCACCGTCGGTGACAGAAGCCGAACCACCCGCGCCGCCGTTTCCACCTTGGACAGTCGTGGTGCCACCGGCACTGGTGCCACCGGCACTGGTGCCACCGGCCGAGCCATCGATTCTCGTAGCCAGACCTCCGCCACCGCAGCTCACAGCGAACACTAGAATCATGGAGTTCATGTGAATCGTCCGGGCCAATCTCATGGGCTTGATTGTACTTCGGAATGTGGTCGCACGGGATCGCTGGGGGCAGCGTGGGTCAGGGACTGCAGAATCCGGCGCGCATTGCGTCTGGCAGTTTGGGCTAGCAAGGATTTGTGCTCGCCGATAGTATCCGACCCCACTTGTGCGGGGGTCGACGATGGCCGGCGAACAACAGGTGGAACGGGCGGACGTTTCCACGGGTGTTACCAAGCAGGAGAGGCACGGGCGACGTGTATCCGGAGAGGCTGTGCCAGCCGAGGCTGTGCCAGCCGAGGCGGCGGTAGCCGAAGTGGCTCCGCCCAGAGAGGTGCTGGAGCCAGGCACGAAGGTCGGACGCTACGAGGTCCTTCGGCTGGTTGGCGAAGGCGGCATGGGCACGGTGTACGAGGCCCTGGATGCGCGCCTCAATCGCAAGGTGGCGCTGAAGATCCTTTCGAGCGAGCTCAAGAGCAAGCGCAAGGCAGCCAAGCGGTTCACCATCGAGGCGCAGGCGGCGGCGCGCCTGGTGCATCCCAACGTGGTCGGCATCTTCGACTTCGATGTTGAATGCGCGATCCCGTACATGGCGATGGAGTTCCTGCAGGGCGAGACCCTGGCGGCGGCCATCGAACGGGGGCCACTGGGGCTCCCACGCGTGGCGGACATCATGCTGGCGGTGTGCGCTGGCGTGCACGCCGCCCACCAGGCGGGCATCGTTCATCGCGATCTCAAGCCGAGCAACATCTTCTTATGCCCGGACTGGAAAGGGAACGAAACCGCCCGCGTGCTCGATTTCGGAATCTCGAAAGTGGGCGGCATTTCCAGCAGTGGCCTCACGCAAACCGGAGACATCGTGGGCACGTCGCAATACCTTTCGCCCGAGCAGGCGGCTGGCCTTCGCCACGTCACCGAACACAGCGATCAGTATTCCCTGGGCGTGGTCATGTACGAATGCGTGACATTGCAAACGCCGCAGCGGGGCCTCCCCATCTACACTTTGCTCCGCAACGTGACCGAGGGCCGGCATAGGCCGGCGCGCGAGTTGCGCGCGGACTTGCCGCCCGCCTTCGAAGCCGTCATCGAGCGCGCCATGAGCGTGCGGCCGAAGGACCGATTTCTTTCGGTGCACGAGCTTGGGCGGGCGCTGTTTCCGCTGGCATCCGCGGAGGGGCAGCGCCAATTCGACGATTTCTACAATCGCGCCGATGCCGAGGCGAAGTGGCCCGAGAGCTCTGGGTGGCGCAGCCAGCGCACGGGCAGCGATGTTCCCGCTGCCGCGACCCAACCCTTGCCGCGCGAACCTGTGCCCACCTGGCAGCAGCGCACGACGCATACCTCGGCCCATTCGCACAAGCGTCGCAGCCGGTCCGGGTCAGTGTCGACGGCCAAGGAAGGTCCCTCCAGTCGCTCGCGCGCGCTGATCTATTCGATCGCGGTCGGCGCGGTTCTGGCGGCGGCCGCGCTGGTCGTGGTTGGACTCGCTGTCTGGCGGTAGCGGCGGCCGGATGTTTTCGTTGTTCCTTGCATTCTTGGCGAGCGGAGGGCAGCTTACCGGCCGTGAAACCAACCGTCCTGTTGTTTGATGTTGACGGCACATTGGTGACGACGTGTGGCGCCGGCAGGCGTGCCATTGAACGCGCGTTCGAGTTGCGCCATGGAACCAAGGAGATCCTGAACTTTTCCTTCGGAGGCATGACCGACAAGGCCATCGTGCGGGACGCGCTGCTGGCGCTCGGGCGGCCGTCCCTGCCCGAGAGTGAGATGGAGGACATGCTGCGCTTCTACCTTGAGGTGCTAACCGAGGAAGTCGCGCGAACACGCATCCGCATTCACGACGGGATGGCGCGTGCCATGGACATGGCGGACGCGCGCCCGGAGGTGGCGCTGGGTCTGGGCACGGGAAATATCCGCAAGGGCGCCGAGATCAAGCTCGGTTGCGTCGGCATCTATCATCGGTTCAGCTTCGGCGGCTTTGGCGACGATTCCATCGATCGCCCCACGCTGCTGATGGCGGGCGCACGCCGGGGCGCGGACAAGCTGGGCCTTGCCATCGAGGACTGCCGCATCGTGATCATCGGCGATACCCCGAAGGACGTCGCCGGGGCCAAGGCCATCGGCGCCGAGTCCATCGCTGTAGCAACCGGCATGCACGGCATCGCCGAACTCAAGCAGTGCGACCCGACAGCCGCCTTCGAGAACCTAGCCGATCCTCGCGCCGAGGTGGCCCTGTTCGGGCGGTAGAGGCGATGCCTTTCAACCTGGAATATTGAAGAGGATTCGCTCCCCGTCGACGATCGCCGGGTAGGTTTCGAGCGCGCGTGGTGGGGGGCCTTCCAGAACCTTGCCAGTTATGTCGAACACGGCGGCGTGGCAGGGGCACTCGATCTTGACGATGTCGGGATTGTAGTTCAGGTCGCACTGTTCGTGCGGGCATTTGGCCTCGTAAGCATGCGCGCTGGTTTCGCCATCGCGGACCAGCAACAGCTCCTTGCCCCGAATCTTCGTGACCATCGAGCCGCCCACTTTTTGCAGCTTGGGCGCCTTGGACAGTGGCACGGCGACCCAGGGCTTGCCCGCGGACAGGGCCATCTTGGGCCAGGCAAGCAAGGCGATGGCGATGCCGGTCATGGTTCCGAAGAAGCCGCGGCGGGAAGGCTGGTCCGGGGCGTCTTGCTTTGCCGAGGGTGATGGTTTGTGAGAACAGCGGCAATTCGACATGACTAGTACTCCCTCGTGATGTTGAAGCCAATGACCAGCTTGCTCCACTGGCGATCGGTGTCGGTTAGGTAGCCATCGGCCGTGATGTACTGAGTGTTGCCACATACCAAGGCGAAGGTGTGACGGTTGGTGAAGTACTTTACGCCCGCGGAAAAGGCCGGGTTCTTCGAGCAGTAGCCCGCGACGCACGAGACGAGTTCGGCGTCGATAGCGACGGGAGCGGCAAGACGCGCCTCGACCCCGAGGGCGCCGGCGGTGGACCACTTCTTGCTTTGGTTGTACTTGCTATCGTTGGTTGAATTCGAGTGGTAGAGCGCCCCAGCCGAAACGAGAATGCGATTGGCGATGAGTCGCGTGGCCAAGAGTTGACCAAAGAAGCCATGCGCGTCCTCGACGTTGGGCTGCGAGAACCAGGTCACGCCCGCGCGAGCGGCAAGGTCGATTCCCATGTTCTCCTGGTGAAGCGCCTGGTAGCGCGCATCGAATTCGTAGGTGTCTGTCGCGAAGGACGAACCGGCCCGGTACAGGCCAACATCGAGGTTGTCGATCACGCCGTAGCGCAAGCCGAGCCCAACCTGGATCGGGCTGTCGAAGCCCAGGAAGTTGTTCCACATGTCGGCGAACGGTTGCTTGCTGTCCTTGTTGTAGATAGGCGACGAAGACCGGTGGTCGATGACGAAGTCAAATCCACCCTTGCGAACCACGCGCGCGGTAGGTAGGGCCAGGATGCGGATGGGCTCGGGGAATCCCTTGCCATACCAACCCGCGGCGGGATCCTGGGTTTCCTGCAGATCCACCACTTCGCTGAGGACCTCGATGTCATTTTCGGAGGGCTTCGCCGCTTGTGGGGGAGCTGGCTGCGGTACCGGTGCGGGCGTCTTCTCTGGACCAGGGGCCTGCTCAGGTGCCGTCGGCGCTCCAGCTTCGCTGGTTTCGGCAGCGGGCGGTGTTGGGGTGGAACCCTCCGTCGAGGACTCGGCACCAAGGGTCAGTGAAAGAACGATGAGAGCAATGTTTGTCATGGTTGACCTGGTTGACCTAGTTGTTGGGGGCGCCCGCGTTGACCCAGTCCTGGAAGTTGTTCTTGTCGGCAGCCGTAAGGGCCGAACCACCACCGATGGGCATGGCGCCGCTCTGGATCGCGGTGTTGCACAGATCGGCGAAGCTCTTCAGCCCAGCATAGGTATCCAAGCCAATGCCGAGGGCCGGGTTGGATCCGCCGTGGCAGCTCGCGCCGGTACAGCTGGCCGCTACCATAGGCGCTATGGTCTTGGAATAGGTGACTGGCGCGGTCGTGGTTCCGCCCGCCCCGTCAATCCCCACCCCAGCTTCGGACTCACCGCCGTCGATGGCGCCCACGCCCGTGCTTCCACCCGCGCCGCCCAGGGCGGTCGGCTCGTCCCCTTTGGGGTTCAGTTTCTCACCGCAGGCGAACAATGAACATGCGACGAAAGAACCAACCATCACTGCGAATCCAAAACGTAACATGAGCACTCCTTTTTTAGGACCGATGCCTCGATTGCGGCGGCTAGTTTCCCCAATGATTCGATCGGATGCAAGCGGATGATGCGGAAGTTTGGCGGCGGGCGGGCTGCGGGAGTTTAGTCCGCAGGCTCGGTTCGCACCATCACTCGCCCGAGATTCTGCACTTGGCTGCGCAGGGTTCGCTCGATCTTCTCGGTGAAATCGTGGGCGTCCTTGATCGAGGTAGTCGCCGGCATGACGCAACGGAAAGAGAGAGTGAATTCAGACCCAGAACGCCTGATTTCGATGTTCTGGGGTGCAATGCCGCGCGAGGCGAACTCGGGAACGCGAGCCAAGGCAGCCTGAATCTGCGAGGTTTCCTCGGGTGTGGCCAGGGTCGTGGCACGTGCTCCGCCCGCGGGCTCGACGTGGGTGACCACGCGTGCCAGTCGTGGGGTGGTCTGGCGCAACTCCTGGTCGATCTCGAGTGCCCTGCGGTGGGCCTGCGACAAGGGCAGATCGGCTTGCATCTCCAGGTGCATCTCGAGCACGAGAAGGCCGTCTTCCTCGTAGACGAGGAGGTTGTGTGCGGCGGCATCGTGCGAGGCCGCAATCCGGCGGGCGGCGGTCAGCAGATCTTCGCCTGAACCTTCGGCCGGCTCGACGTGCACGACGACATCGGCGTTAGGCATTTCGCGCTTGATGGCCGCTTCGGCGCCGCACGCGATCTCGTGGCTGCGCTGCAACGACTCGGCCCGGCCCACGACGAGGATCAGGTCGACGAAGAGCTCGGGGCCGCTGCGCCGCACGCGCACCTGCCGGACCTCGCGCACGCCCGCGACCTGGGCAAAGCTGGCGATCCGCGAGGCCAGGTCCGAGGGCACGGTGTCGAGGAGGTCGTTGATGGACTTCTTGCCGAGTCGCAAGCTGACCAGCACCACAACTAGGGCCACGCCAAAGGCGGCCACCGCGTCGGCCTTGGCCAGCCACGGGATCTCGAACGCATGCGCGACCAGGACACCGACGAGTCCAATCAGAACCACCACCGAGGACCAGATGTCTGTCGAGAAGTGCAGGGCATCTGCTTCCAGCGCCTGGCTGTCGTACTTCTTGGCCACGCGAAGCAAGGCCCGCGATCGCGAGTAGTCCACGGCGATCGAGAGAATGACCACCAGGAAGGACCACAGATTGGCGTCCACGTGAACCTGAGCGCGGAAGAACAGTCGCTCGATGGCCTCCTTGATGATCCAAACGCTGGTCACGAGCAGCAGCATGGTTTCGAACAGGGCGGATAGATTCTCGATTTTGCCGTGGCCGTAGGCGTGCTCTTTGTCCGCCGGACGGCCGCTGGCCCGCACCGCCCACAGGGTCACCAGGGCCGCCATCAAATCGAGCCCAGAGTGGAGCGCTTCGGCGAGGATCCCAAGACTTCCCGTCCAGAACCCCACGACTACCTTGGTCCCCGTCAGGACCAATGCGGCCAGAACCGAAACCAGGGCCACACGGTTCTTCTCGGCTCCAGCGCCGCCATGGCCGGCAAAATGGTCGTGCGCGCCGTGATCGTGATCGAACATGGTGTTCCCGGTGTAACTATATCGCAAGGAGCAAACATTCCCGGTGGCATTTCGTGGGTCGAAATAGGTTGCGCGATGGATGCGATGGTTATACTGACCTCGGTGCGGGGCAGCGGCGGGTCGTTGGTCCGGATTGTCACGATTCTGTGAAACCACGGAACCGTGAATGCAGTTACCAAGTGGCTTATGCGAAATCCCTTCTCGCTACCATCCATTCTTCCCAAGCGTCTGGTGCAGCCAGGGCGAGCCGCCGTGGCTGCCGGGATCTCCGCGCGTCTCATCGAGGCCGCCGCCGCGGACAGCGAGATGCTCTTCTCCAGGCACGCCACGTCCGCGAGCGGCCTTTCCCAAGAAGAGGCTGAGCAACGCCTGGAGAAGCACGGCCAGAACGCGGTCGCGCAAGAGGAAGGCCACAGTTGGCGCGACTTGCTCTTGATGGCGGTGCTGAACCCTCTCGTCATCCTGCTGTCGCTCTTGGCGATTCTGTCGGCTGCCACCGGCGATTTGCGTGCTGCCATCGTCATGGTGCTGATGGTGCTTCTAGGCGTGGCTCTGCGCTTCGTTCAGGAGGCGCGCGCCGACACTGCCGCGGCGAAGCTCAAGGCCATGATCCGGGTGACTGCGACCGTGGTTCGCGACGGCAAGGCGCGCGAAATCGCGCTCGCCGAACTAGTGCCCGGCGACATCGTCAGGCTCGCGGCTGGCGACATGATCCCGGCCGACGTGCGCCTCTTGTCCTGCAAAGACTTGTTCATCATCCAGGCCAGCCTGACCGGCGAGTCCATGCCGGTCGAAAAGTTCGACGCCCGCGATGCCTCGGCCGCAGGCTCGCCCCTCGAACTCAAGAACATCTGTTTTCTGGGTACTAGCGTGGAGAGTGGGACCGCGACAGCGGTGGTGGTCGGCACGGGAAGCAACACCTACCTTGGCAGCATCGCCAAGGCCATCTCGGGCCAGCGCGTGCAAACCAGCTTCGACAAGGGCGTCAGCCGCTTCACTTGGCTGATGATCCGCTTCATGATCGTGATGGTCCCGCTGGTGTTTCTCATCAACGGGTTCACGCGGCACAACTGGCATGAGGCATTCTTCTTCGCGCTGGCCGTGGCCGTGGGCATGACGCCCGAGATGCTGCCCATGATCGTGACGGTGTGCCTGTCCAAGGGCGCCATCGCGATGGCCAAGAAGAAGGTGATCGTCAAGCGTCTCAACTCCATCCAGAACCTGGGCGCCATGGATGTTCTGTGCACGGACAAGACCGGCACCCTGACCATGGATCGCGTGGTGCTCGAAAAGCACTGCGACGTCCAGCTCGACGAGGACGACGACGTCCTGATGATGGCCTACCTCAACAGCCACTTTCAGACCGGGCTCAAGAACGTTCTCGACCGCGCGGTGCTGGCCCACAAAGAGGAAATCCACGACCAGTTCAAGGTGCCCGCCCATCACAAAGTCGACGAAATCCCGTTCGATTTCGCCCGAAGGCTGATGTCGGTCATCGTCGAAACGCCCGAGGGCAAGACCCGCCTCATCTGCAAGGGTGCCCCCGAGGAGGTCTTCAAGCGCTGCACCGAGTTCGAGTACGACGGGGAAACCCTGCCCATGGAAACCGTGCTCATCGAGGATCTGCGCGAGGAATACCGTCGCCTTTCCGCCGACGGCTTCCGTGTGCTCGCCATCGCCTACCGCGACCTCGATCGCAAACCGGCCTACGCGAAATCGGACGAATGCGACCTGGTTCTGCGCGGCTACATCGCCTTCTTCGATCCGCCCAAGGAGACCACCATGCCGGCCATCGCGGCACTGCGCGAGCACGGCGTATCGGTGAAGGTGCTCACCGGCGACAACGAGCTGGTGAGCAAGAAGATCTGCCACGAGGTCGGCATCCCCACCGATCACGTACTTCTGGGTAATCAGATCGAGAGCATGTCCGACGCAGACCTTGCCAGTGTCGTCGAGCGCACCACGCTGTTCGCGCGTTTGGCCCCCGCCCATAAACAGCGCATCATCCTGGCCTTGCAGAGCAAGGGGCACGTGGTGGGATTCTTGGGCGACGGCATCAACGACGCCCCTGGTTTGCGCGCCGCCGACGTGGGCATTTCCGTGGACTCGGCGGTCGATATCGCGAAGGAATCCGCCGACCTCGTACTGCTGGAGAAGAGCCTGCTCGTGCTCGGCGACGGCGTCCTCGAAGGCCGCAAGGTCTTCACCAACATCCTCAAATACATCCGCATGGGCGCCAGTTCCAGCTTTGGCAACATGCTGTCGGTGGTGGGGGCCAGCGCGTTCTTGCCCTTCGTGCCCATGGCACCCATCCAGATCCTGACCAACAACCTGCTCTATGATTTTTCGCAGGTACCGATTCCCGCCGACAACGTCGATCCCGAACAGACCACGCGACCCCGGCCGTGGTCGATGAACGACATCACCAGGTTCATCCTGCTCATCGGGCCGTGCAGCTCGGTGTTCGACTACACGACGTATCTGTTGATGTACTTCGTGTTTGGGGCCAACGACCCGGCGCACGCGTCGCTGTTTCAGACCGGCTGGTTCGTCGAGTCCTTGATCACGCAAACGCTCATCATCCACGTCATCCGCACCAACAAGCTACCCCTCGTGCAAAGTCGCGCGAGCTGGCCCATGAGCCTGACCACCGTGCTCGTGATGGCCACCGGTCTCTACCTGCCATTCTCGCCCATCGCGGGGGCGTTGGGCTTCACGCCCCTGCCTGGCTTCTACTGGCCGTTCCTCTTCATCACTGTCATCTGCTACGTGGCGCTGACCCAGGCGGTGAAAACCTGGCTGCTCAAGAAGGCATGGACGTAGCTAGCCAACGCTTCTGATGTCGAGCGTTCCGGCCGCGTTGCAAGCGATGCGCAGGCGCGCACCGTGGTGAAGGCGCCCGGCCACTATTTCATTGGCCAGCGGGCCTTCCACCAGGCGTTCGAAGGCGCGGCGTAGCGGACGGGCCCCGAGGCTGCGGTCGGTTTCCAGACGCAAGACCTGTGCGATCACACGGTCGTCGATGGCAAAGGCGATGCCGCGTTCGGCGTGCAAGCGCTGGCTCGAATCGCGAGCGATGCGCGCCACGACAGCGCCGAGCTCGCTTTCCGAAAGTGGGGCGTAGCAGAGCACCTCATCGATGCGATTCCAAAGCTCCGCGGGCAGGCGGCTGCGGGCCAAGGCCAGGATGGTGCTGGCCGTGGGCGTGCTCTTGCGTCGATAGCACTCGCTGCCAAGGTTGGAGGTCATGACCACCGCCGCCGAGGAGAAGTCGACCGTGCGTCCGCGCCCGTCGGTAAGTCTGCCGTCCTCGAGGATCTGGAGCAGCAAAAGCAGGACTTCCCGGTTGGCCTTTTCCAGCTCGTCGAGCAGGACCACGGCCGCCGGCCGCCGCCGGATGGCCTCGGTGAGCTGGCCGCCGTCTTCGTGGGCGACGTAGCCGGGGGGCGAACCGATGAGCCGGGCAATGGAATGGGCTTCGCTGTACTCAGAGAGATCGATGCGTACCAGGGCTGATTCGCCGTCGAAGAGCGCCTCGGCAATCGCGCGCGCCGTCTCGGTCTTGCCCACGCCCGTCGGTCCCAGCAGAAGAAAGGACGCCAAGGGTTTGCGGCCGCGAAATCCAGCATAGCTCCGGCGTAGCACCGATGCGATCTTGGCCCGCGCCTCGACATGACCGACGACACGGTCGGCGAGTCGCTCTTCGAGGGTGCGAAAGCGATCGTCATCGTTGCGCAGCAGCTGGCTCGCGGGCACGCCCGAGGCGTCCCCGACCACGGCGGCGATGTCGCGCGCCGAAACCTCGTCCTCGGACATGCGCTGAGCGCGTGCCAACGCGACTTCGGCAATGGCAAGAGCGCGCCCCGGCTGCGCGCGCTCGCAGGGATAGCGCGCCGAAAGGCGCAGCAGGGCGGGTGCCACATCCGGGGCAAACCCGACGCCACTTTCGCCCGCCAGGGCGTCTAGCCCGGTTTCGACCATCTCGCGCAACATGGCGGGCTCCGGGATCGGGAGCAGCACCGTCTCGAGTGCATTGCCTAGATCCGGGGCTGCGAGTTCGATGCGCCGCAAATCGGCGGGCGTCAGACAGAGGATCCAGCGTCGTCCGGCACCAGCGCAGGCAAGTAGTTGCAACACCCCGTCGCTGCCTTCGGGTCCGAGCCAAGCCGCGCCTTCGAGAACAATGGGCACATTGGCGGGGGCGCTGCGGTGAAGGGTTTGCAATAGGGCGCCGGCCGAAGTTGGTGCGCCCATATCGCCAGCGGGATAGACCGGAGGCTGGAGGCTCGAGGCTGACAGTGCGGAGAGCAGGGCAGAGCGGCCCGATCCGGGATCGCCGACAATGGCGATTATGCGTGCCGTCTTCGCCTGCAGAAGGTCGAGCAGACGGCCGACCTCGCGCTCGCGATAGAGGACCGGCACGTGCGGCGGGTCCACGGGACGAAGCTCCAGCTCGGCACGCACCGTCGCATCCAGAACAGCGACCGTCACGTCTTGGCCAACCGCTGGCAAAGGCACCGTGATTTCTCCCGTGCTTGGTGCCGACTGACCCGGAGCTGGGGCCGTCGGGTCGCGCGAAAACCTGCGCTCGTGCAAGTTGCCCGGTCCGGTCAGCATGCGCATAACGACACCGCGCAATTTGGCGGGGTCAACACCAGCCGACTTCAAGGTGAGGGCCGCGGAGCCACCGCCGCGCAGAAGCGCCAGCAGCAGGTGAAGCGAGGTTGTCTGCGATGCCGAGAGCCCGAGTGCGATTTCCTGGCTGGCCAGGGCCACGGCCGCCGGATCCACGCCGTAGTCGGGCCGAACCTTGCTGCCCAGGATCTCGATCGTGGTCGAGGTAGCACCGCGCTCGGTCAGCAAGCGTGCGGCGGCGCCACCGGCGTGAAGCATTCCGAGTAGGACATCGACGCTGGTGAACCCACGCCCAGCCACGGTCGCCAGCCTTTGCGCTTCGGTCATGGCCGCCAGGTAGTCGGCGCTGGCCTGCGGAACCATGCCATCGACGAGCACCGCCGACGGTACTTCCTTTGCCTCCAAAGCGCGCGACATCATAGAAGAAGCTAGCAGGGCGCGGCCCGCCGTCAAAAAAGCCCTGTTCTTCCTGCCCCAAAAGAAGCTAGATTTAGTCCTCGAACAATCACACGAGGGTAGAGATGTCGAAGTTCAATCGTGTTACGGCGGTCCTTCTTGGAACGGTCCTGGTCTCTTCAGTGGCTCTGGCGGCGAAACCTGAAGATGTCTTCAAGGGAAGAATCATCATCACGGAAAACCGCTTGCCTACCCGCTTCGCCTCTGAAGGCGCGTTCGTGCAGGCGATCCACCGTTCCTCCATCGAGAAGGTGTGGCCCATGGAAGAAAAGGGCAACGACGTGGCCGTGTGGAAGTTCGAGTACATCGCGTTTTTTGCGCGACCGCTCAACGACAACGAGATCACGGTGAAATTCTGGGAGATCGGCATGGGCTCACAGAAATTCGTGGCAGGCGACGAGCAATATACGCGGGAGCGCGGCAGCCGCATCTTTTCGGCCAGCATCACCGTGGCCAAGCCGGAATTCGAGACCAACAAGCAGTACCTGATGACCATCGAGTCCGGGACACGCGTGCTGGCACAAACCAAGTTCTGGCTGCGCGGGAAGGGTCCCAAGTACACCGGCAAGGTCGAGTTCAGCGACGAAGAAGCCAAGCAACGGTAGCTGCCAGGGCCTTCACCGGCGAGGGTTCAAGCCGGGGACGCCGCCTGTCGATAGTTCGAGAACCTTGCGCGCAGGCCAGGGTTGCGTTGTACTGTTGCAAGGCTAGATCTGAAGTTCGGATCTGAAAGAGGAACACGTGGAAACGCCAAAACGAACCTTGACCGCAGCTTTCTTGGGCATGCTTTCGCTGGTGGGATGCAAAGACGGCGACGATGCGGCGCTGACCAGCCGTCTCAACGAAGCCAACGACAAGGTGGTCGCGTGCAAGAAGGACGTCAACGACCTCAAGACCCAGAACGCCGAGCTCAAACAAAAGCTCGCGCAGGCCATGTCCAATCCAGCGCGCGTGCAGCTCACGGATCCGGACGTGCTCAATCTCATCGCCGAGATCAAGAGCAAGCGTGGGGGAGAAGACGGCGATATCGTGCTGGGCAAGGGCGATCTCAATCCCAAAGAGGCCAGCCGCGTGGTCAGGCAAGGCGCGCAGGCTCTGCAGAAGTGCTACGAGCGCGCGCTCAAGAAGAGTTCAGCGCTGCAAATGCAGTCCGGCCTCGGCGTACTGCTGGAGATCACGGTGAAGCCCACAGGAATCGTGCAGACCATGAACCTGTCTCCCCAGGTCGATAGCGAGATGACGGAATGTGTTCGCACCACCGTAGGGCGCTGGAAATTCCCGCCCTTTGCCGGCGAATCCGTGGTGGTGACTCAGAAGCTCACGCTGACGCCGAAGACCTAGGGAGGCTGGAGGCTGGGGGCTGGAGGCTATGCCAGTGAACCTGGAGCCTCCCGCCTGGAGCCTCCCGCCTGGAGCCTTCGGCCGCAGGCGAAGCTCGCGCGCAGGTCAGTTCGATCGATCGTGGTGAAGCTGCGCCGTTGATCGATCCGTGCAAACCGGGCCCACGCCGCGGATGGCCTGGCACAACTTCTGGTAGCGTGCCTCGACTGGATGATCGGCGGTGCGCGGACGCTTGCCTGGATCGGTGACGGTCAATCGCATCGAGGTCAGCGCGGAGGTGTCCATGTTCATCGTGCGCGCAAGCGCGTAGTAGAGAACCGCGATGCGATGGGGATAGTGGCGCGCGGGTCCGCGATCGATGTAGCGGGGACCATGATTGTAGTGAGCCCAATACGCGTGCGTCTTGTGTGTGCACGGCACGTGCTTCAGCTTGGTTCGCATCACACCGTCGCTGTTGCGCAAACGAACCGTCACATTGGTAATGCCGCCGCCGTTGCGCCAGTGGGCGAGCTCGCGAGCACCGATATCGATGTTCGTCACCGGATCCATCACTTCCGACCAGGCCATGCCCCGCACGTTGCCGTTCGTGCAATGCCCGCGTTTGTCGACGATGCAACGAATTCCCATCAGCCCGCCGTCCTTCGCGTAGACGCGGCCCTTCTTGAGCGTCGTGCGGAACGCCTTTTCATTCATGTCGCTTTCGTTGATCATCACGGCGAGAATCAGCGACGGAGAAATCGCGTGGCGCTTCGATGAATCGAGAACCGCGTTCGCGATCTGTTCGCAATAGACGGGCTTCCACGCAGACGTTCGCCAGCGCACACGATCCTTGACTTCGCAGATGGTGGTCGAAAGGCAAGATGCGCTGGGCACGTCGGTTGCGTGGTCGTTGGCGGCTTTGGCTTCAGTCTTGCCTTCCACCGCGCCGCTCGGCTCTGCGTCATGGGTCGGCACGGCAAGCGGAAACGCCATCAAGCCAGCGAATGCGGCGATGGCATGGGTAACCGAAGTCTGACCGAAGGCTAGAAACACTCAGAATCCTTGAAAACCTGGAGGCTGTCACTGCGTCGGCGTGGTCGCCGGTATCTCAACACCGGTCCGCCAGCGGCGAAGCCCGGAGGGAATTGATTCGGTCGAAAAAAGATCTTTACTTTGCCACGGGCATTCCGTCAACCACAAAAAACTTTTCCGCGTGGCACGGAAATATCGATTCACCTAAGTTCATCGGTAGAGCACCTGTTGGTCATGGGCAGAATCGTCGACGTTTTCGTCCCGCTCGATGCAAGCGATGAACCTCTTCCGTCGCTGCTCTCGCGCACACTCGGAATTCCACGCGAAGAGTTGCGTGCGC
>Ga0265316_10000188_pt1 | contig 71082 bp, 69 predicted proteins | sample 4522metaG_FD_202092 | JGI IMG/M metagenome (GOLD analysis project Ga0265316, IMG submission 202092) | Rhizosphere microbial communities from Carex aquatilis grown in University of Washington, Seatle, WA, United States - 4-5-22 metaG | ecosystem: Host-associated > Plants > Roots > Rhizosphere >... | reverse complement strand
TAAAAAATTATTTTGAAAAAATTTAATTAATTCTGCTTTTTGGTTTATATCATTATTATTACTACTAATAAAATTTAAAACATTAACAAACCATTTATATTGTGAAGAATCAATTGAATTTGTTTGTCTTGCATGACCCGGAAAACTATTTATTATTTCATCATATGAATTTGTGAAATCTTCATTTACTGATTCACTATTAGATACTGTTAAAAGTTCCTCATTTAATTTAGGTTTAAAATCTGGATTAACTTTATGCATGACTTCAAAAAGTCTTTGTTTATTATTTGCCATTATATTAATTTTTATATAAATACGTAATTAATTTCCTTTTGTTTCATTTATCTTAAACAATAGAAGTACCTTTTTCACCACCCTCAAAAAATTTGATTGTATCAGAAATTACCGGAACACCAGTTACTCTTTTCCAATATGGAAAAAATCCTCCAATTGTTTTTTTTGTTTCATCTGTAACATTATTTGCACTTTCAACTTCATAATATCTATTCTTTTCACCACTCATATTATATTCAATAATATCACCTCTATTGATTTCTACTTGTTTTTCTTCAAGTTCTTTAAGATATACACCAAAACTAATATTACCAGTATTATCACGAGCAATACCACTTGGATTATTACCATAATTTTCCTGTTTACCTTCTTCGATAGTAACCATAACTTTTAATCTAACTGGTGACATAAACTTTTTATCATTTGCTTTGGTTTGACCATATAAATTATGTGTTTTGGTTTCTATTAAGTTAATTCTATGCAAAATAACTTCTTGCGCATTATCAGTTTCTAAAAATTGTCTACCATACATAATATCTAAATCAATTGAACCTTGAGTTACAAATAATCCATATCGCTGAGATTCAAGGTCAACTATTTGTTTTTTCTTTTTCATTAATAAACATAATTATTTTATATAAATACTGTTGTTTATTAACTTTAAAGTATTTATATTTGTAATTAATTTAAAATACAAAGTTATGAGATACGATAAAGATAAAAATGATGTTCTTAATATTAGATTAAGTATTGGTTTAAAAGAACAATACTTAAGATTTATAAAAGATAATGGATATTGTCTATCCAAAAGAATAAGAATTTTGCTTGAAAATGATATGAAAAATGGAAAGTGAAGAATTAAAAGTATATTTAGAAACCAATAATAAATCTGGATATAAAACAAGAGAAATACACATAAAAAATAATTTTCCTGACCTATACAATAAAATTATTGAATTCTCTAATTCAAATAGTTGGCATGAATTATTATATAATTACATTAATAATTTATTTGAAAACCCTAAATGTATATCTTGTAACAAAATATTACATTTAAAAAAATATAATATTGGATATCACAAATATTGTTCAATTAATTGTTTAAATAAATCAGAACAACATAAAGATAAAATAAAACAAACTTGTTTAAATACATTTGGTGTAGATAATCCATCAAAATCAAACGAAATTAAGAAAAAAATAAAAAATAAATTATATAAAAATGGAAAATGGTATAATCAAACGGATGAATGCAAAAATAAAACAAAACAAACTAATTTAAAAAAATATGGTGTTGACCATTTTTCAAAAACAAAAGAATTTCATAATAAAAGAATTCAAACTAATATTAGAAGATATGGTATGGATTCATATAATAAAACAGAAAAATCAAAAAATGAAACAAAAAAAAGAAATTTGGAAAAGTATAATACTGAATGGTTTTTATCAACAAATGAATTTAAAAAAAAATCAAAAAAAACTTGTTTAATTAAATATGGTGTTGACCATCACACAAAAACTGAAGAATATAAAAATAAAATGAAAATTTATTATTTGAAAAAATATGGTGTTGAATATGCTACACAAAATAAAAGGGTTTCCGAAAAAATTGCAGCAACCATGATTGAGAGATATGGCGAATTATGGTTAAAACATGCCCCAAAATATAATCCTAATTCAATAATATATTTAGATTTATTATCAGAAAAATTAGGGATAGAAATTCAACATGCATTAAATGGTGGTGAAAAGAAATTTATAAGATATTGGGTTGATGGTTTTATTGCGAAATATAATATATGTATTGAATGGGATGAAAAACATCATAATGCTAAACGACAAAAAGAACGTGATTTAATTAAAGAAAATTATCTTAAGGAAATGCATAATTGTCATATTATAAGAATAAATGAAAAAGAATTTTTAAAAAATATTGAAGAAAATATAAAACTAATCTCTAATCAAATTAATTCTATAATTTCTTCAACATAACTTGTTTATATCGAGATAATTGGAAATTTTGGAGGTTGGAATTTCATAGCATTGTTAACGTTTTCAGCAATATCTGCACGAATTTTAGTCATATTTTCTTGACTTAAATATTCTAATTGGTCTAAAATAAGTTTTTCTGTATCTTCTTTTAACTTAATACCTTCATCTAATAAATGACGATAATCCATTGTAAGTTCTTTTTCTGTAACTCCTAAAGCACCAGTATAAAATCCACGAATTCCACCAATAACTATTTTTACTTGAGCTATCAATAAATTTCTTATTTGTTGTTGTGCGATATCATTCATATTACTCCATTGTAATACTTTTGTTGGTGCATCTGATGGAAGTTTAATAATATCATTATTTTCTTCCAAACATTTATCTCTACCTTCTTTATTTGTATCATAATACCAATAATACACTTTTCGACCAGAATGATGTTTTCCCCATACAGAACCAATTTCATAACGACTATCCGGTATTGGATATAAATGTAACATTTTTTCACCTGTTGCTAAACCAGTAAAACGATATGTTAATATTGATTGTAATACTCTTTGTTTCATTCTACGGTCTTGTGCAGATAAAAGTGTTGAAAACGTAGGTTGAACGTATAATGCAGGTCTACCTAAATACGACATTCCCATCATACCAGCACTCCATGCATTTAATGCAAATGGGTCAACCAAACCGCCATCAATTTCAGGTGGTGTTTCCCATAAAACCTGATTTATTTCTCGATTTTTAGGGATAATATAATGTTGTGTATGTCCACTAGTAATAATAAAATCTCTTTTAAGTTCCCAACCAGTAGCTGCTGGAGCATTAGTTCCTAAACCAACTTGTTTTGAATAAGCATATGTAAAACTTTCCATATAAGTATTTGGTTTAGTAGTAAAAGCACTAAGAAAATCACTATTTTCTTTACTAAGACCTTCTAATCCAATCCATTGCTGTTCTATTAACCAAGTATTAACTAATGCAGAATAGTCTTCAACAACCATTTCAAGATATGAATCTAGCATTTCATCTTTAATTTCAAATGGTCGTAATGGATACCCTAATGTATGTTTAACTCTAAGATATAATTTATTTTTATCTACTGTTGTAATTAATGCCATAATAGTATTTTGATATAAATACTAAAAACTTTTTTTAAAAAAACATTTTAATCTCAAAAGATTGTTATATATTTGTAAAAATAAATTAGAAACAATTAACAAATAAAAATTATGGAAAAATTGAGAAAATTATGTGTTAAATTAACACAAGAAGATGTTGATAAATTAAAATCAAAACATTATGCCAATGGAAAAGAAAAGAAAGTTGGTGATTTGGTATTATATGTGATGTTGATTGAAGATGATTCAAAAGATTATCATTGTTTACCTATAAATTTTAATGATTTAGGTAATGAATATAAATTTACTGGTAGATATTTGGATGAAAAAAATACCACATCAGAATTTCATTTTCCAATTGTTGAAGGAAAATTCACACAACCTAAAGTTACTGATTTGAAAGAATTTAATGATTACATGAAACAATTTCCAACTAAATTTCAGCAAAGAGAATGGAATTATTTTTTTGAAGAAGGTGATTTAGTTGTGTTTGCTGATGATATACCAGCAAATTATGAAATAATTAATACACACAAAGATTCGTTTTATGAAAAAATCAATTTAGATGATTATAATAAGGTTGGTAGGGTTATAAGATGTTGGAGGGATTTACATTCATTTGCAAGTGGTACTGTTTATATGGTAGATGTTGATTTTGATGGAAAGATAATAACTAATTTTGCTCAATTATTTTTGAAACATGAATAAATTAGATATATCAGATAATTGCGATTCTTTGCGAATAGAAGCAATTGAATTATTAGAATGGATTAGAACTTTTAAATCACTTGAAAAGAAACAAGATTATTGGGAATTGGGTCATCAAATTTCAAGTGAACAATTATATGAAGGATATTTGAATGACAGGGAACACTGGAGAAGTACACATAAATAAAAAATAAATTTATGAAAACAGATAAAAATAAAATTGAAACACGGAAACCCAAATTAAATATACCTATTGTTAGCGAAAATATATTTCCATTTACTGAAAAACAAATTAATATGATATATGTTGTTATAAAACATCAAGAAAATACTAGCATAAAAATAACAAAAACAAGATTAATACAAATGTTAAAAGACGAGTATGAATGTCAACTATATTCTCGTTAACTATAATATAAATTGAAATTATGAAAACAGATAAAAATAAAATTGAAACACAAAACCCCAAATTGGGTGTATCTGACGTTAGAAACAATATTTTAAAACGAATTGGTGAACATACTGTAGATATTATAAAATATGAAAAACTTTATCGTGATACAAAGAATGAAATGTATATTGATTACGCAAAAAACTATTCAATTAGACGGAGTGAATTAAAGTCAGTACTTCAATATTGTTTCTTTGGAAATTTAGGAATTATTGATGATGAAATGGAACATTTCATTTTAGATGATTTGAATATTCAACGTATTCGTAATGCTTTATAATATAAATTGAAATTATTAAACAATTATATATTAACAAATTAAATTAAAAAGCATGAAAAGATTTATGGGCATGATGCCGTCAAGTGAAATCGAAGTTTCCAAAACATTTAAAGATGATTTAGGATTGAAAATTAGGGTTGAAGTTGGTAAAAACGGATGGACAATTATGTATGCAGATAGTTCTTCTGAATACAAAGATGTTGAAGATACAACCGAAAACAATTTTCAAGCTGCTTTAACTGTTCTTAAATCACATTTTAACGTAACAGAATGCGATGCACCAATAGGTGAATGTATTGGAGAATGCTAATTTAAAGTTTGGCAGGACGTTCATTCTGAGCGTCTTCGCCTTGCTTATAACGTTTACAAATATGGGTAGTTTGCCCATAAAAAATAGTAATAACTTAATTAAAAATAACTGAATTATGAGTACAGAAAATGTTAAAAAAGAGAATGGCAAATTACCTATATTTGGTGTTAGCCACAGTGCATTACGTAACTTATTGGAAGATGTAAGAGCATGGAATAATAAATGGGATAAATATGATGGAACAGGGAAGAAACCTAAAAGTGTTGATGATTATATTGAAGAATTAAACGAAAAATATGTAATTGGCTACACGCATTGTTGCTAACTATAATATATAAAATCATATACATAACTATTTGATTGTGAATAATAAATATGATAATATTTTAAAATTTGTTTTAAAAAGCTAAAAATGTTTTATAGAAATATTAAAATACATAAAACTAATGTATAAAATTGAATATGATGTCAAATTAAATGAACAAGGAAGACCTTGTATTGATTTACCACAAGATTACGAACATAAACCCGAAGATAAGTTCTTTGCCATTGAATTAGCACGATATATACTTCAAGAGGTATATGGTCGTAGAAGTGCAGAATTTGATAAAGAAGCAGCTAAAGTAATTGAAACAAGTATTAATTTACTTGGACAAGTTGGTGATGAAATGGCTGAAATATTATGGAATAATATGAAAAGTCTTGGTGATTTTGAATTTATTTTAAAGAAAAGATATCATTTAATGGTTGAAACCATTAAATTAAGAAATGAATTAAACGAAAAATATATTCATTATAATGACAAAATATATACAAGACAGGAAGGATTAAGAGTCCTTGTACTTGAAGATAATGTAATATATGAACTACAAGATGGAACAACAAATGAAAATTGGAAAGAAATAGATAATGAATCATAAACCAACACCTGAACAAGAAAGAATATTTCTTTTTACTAAAAAAAGACCAGAAAATTTGTTAATTAAAGCACTCGCAGGTACTGGTAAAACATATACTGCAATTGAATGTGCTAAATTATTATCTAAAGATAAATCAATAATGTTTTTAGCATTTAATAAGCACATTCAAGAAGAACTTAAAACAAAATTACCTGAATACATTCGTTGTTATACCACTTATGGACTTGGTACTGCAGCAATTAAAAGAAAATATGGTGATAAAATACAATTTGATGAATTTAAGGCTGATAAAATTATATTAAAAAAGTCAAAAAGTTGGGATTTACATGAAGAATTTAATGATGAAGAAAAAATAGGATTATATTTAAATAATATAAAGAAACTTGCAAACTTATGTAGATTAACATTGACAATAAAACCTGAATTTATTCCATATATTAGTGAAAAATATGATATTCCTTTAACCAAACCTAAAGATATTAAAAGAGTTCTTAAGGTTTTAGATGAAATGACAACAGATAGACATAGTTTCGATTATACTGACATGATATATTTACCAGCAATTGATAATAGTATTTGGATGTTTCCTCAAGATTATGTATTTGTTGATGAATGTTTACCTGCTCAAACATATATTTCAACAACAAAAGGTAAATTTAAAATAAAAACATTATGTGAAAAATATGAAAAAACTGGTGAATTACCAATAGTTACGACATATAATGAAAGTACTAAATTATTTGAAGAAAAAAAAGTTAATAAGATTTGGTGTAATGGAATTAAAGATGTTTATTGTGTTATTTTAAATGGAAAAAGAAAGCTAAAATCAACAATAAATCATAGATTTCTAACATTAGATGGTTGGAAGAGATTAGATGAATTAAAAATTAATGATATTATTTTATCTAATTATAATAAACAACCATATCATCAAATATTAAATAATACACAAAAAAATATAATTATTGGTTCTAAATTAGGTGATGGATGCATAACAAAAATTTCAAATAATATTTTTAGATTAAGAATAATACATGGTAATAATCAAAAAGAATACATTCAATGGAAATCAAATTTTTTTAATGGAAAATTAAAATCAATAAAAAATAATGGTTATTCGAAAAAAATTGCACACACTTTTACAACAAAGAGTTTTTATTTTAATATGAATGATAATGAAATAATTAATAATATATCATTACAATCATTAGCGATTTCATGGATGGATGATGGTAATATTTCAAAAAATTATTTAGAATCAAGATTATATTCAACAGCTAAAAGTTTTGAATTATCACAATTATTATCCAATAAAATATATGAAAATTGGAATATTATATCATCAGTTAAAATCGGTAAAAGTTCAACAACAAAAAGAAATTATTATTGGCTTTCATTTAATAAAGAAAACACAAAAAAAATATCAAAATTATTATCTTCATATATTCATAAAAGTATGGAATATAAACTATGTCCAGAAGATAGAGGGTTTTTTAATAAAAATAATTGGAAATTAGAAAAAGATAATAATATTGGTTGCATGGTTGTAACAAAAGAATTTAGTTTTTATAAATCCGAAAAAGTTTATGATATGAATGTTGAAGACAATCATAATTTTATTGTTACTTCAATAAGTAAAATTAAAACTGAACATCTAAGAATAACAAATGCAGAAAATTATGGAATAATTGCGCATAATTGTCAAGATTTAAATCGTTGTCAAATTCGAATTATTGAAAAAATAATAAAAAGAGATAAAATCAGCAAAAAATATACTGGCAGATTATTCTCTTTCGGAGATTTTTTTCAAGGAGTCTATGGTTTCAATGCAGCAGATGATAAATCTTTTGAATGGTTTGAAAAATTTCCAAATACAAAAGTATTGCCATTAACAACATCGTTTAGATGTTCAAAAAATGTAATAAAAAAAGCACAAGAAATTGTTCCAGATATTAAAGCATTAGATGATGCTCCTGATGGTATGGTAAGAGATGGTGGCGTATTAAGTGAAGCACAGAGTGGTGATTTTGTACTATGTAGAACTACAATGCCATTAGTAAAACTATTTTTCGAATTTCTTACACAACATAGAAAAGCAATTATTAAAGGTTCTGATATTGGCGTACATCTTATTGAATTAATTGGTAAAATTAATAATATCGATAAATTAATTAAATTCTGGGAAGCAGAATTAGTAACATTTAGACATGATTTAAAATCAGAGGGTATTCTAAACCCCAATGAACATAGCGGATATACTGCACTTGAAGATAAAGTAATGACATTATTGTTTTTAGCCAGACTTTCTGATAGTGTTATGGATTTAAAATATAAAATTAAAACTATTTTTACTGATGAAATTCAAGGCATAGTGCTAAGTACTGTACATAAAATTAAAGGATTAGAAGCAAATCGAGTATTTATTATTAGACCTGATTTATTACCAATGCAAAATGTGAAACCTTGGCAATATATTCAAGAAATGAACCTATATTATGTTGCAATTACAAGAGCCAAATTAGAATTAATTTTTGATAGAAATTGGACAGACGAAGAATAACTTACTTAAATATTTGGTATAAACTTAAAAAAGACCACAAAAGGCAATGTTTTATACACGTTGTTATGTGGCGTTAATTATTATGAAAGCATTAGTAAATAAAACAGGAATTACAATTAAAGAGTTGAAAGAATTGGTTAAAGACTTGCCAGAAGTAGATGAATATGGTGAAGATTATGAAGTGTGGGTTGAAAATACCAATGATAATGGATTGTCAAATGCTGCAAAAACAATTATGCAACTAAATAAGGGTGATATAATTGTGAGCATTCGGGTTTAATGCCACATAACGGTCGAAGCTATGACCAGTAAAGGATTACGGGCTTCGTGCCTGTCAAAATATACCGAAACTGATGCGAGCCACAACGTTGCAATTACCCACTAAAACCTTTATTGGTTATAGGTTGTGTTAGCCGTTCGGTTTTTATTTAGTAACTAATTTTAAAACAAATAATTATGAGTAATTATAGAAAAGTTTTTAAATGCAATTGCTGCGGAAGTGAATTTAATGAACCATCTTACAATGACCCTGCTATGTGTTTTCTTGAATATAAAAAAGTATTCAATAGAGAAAGTGTTGGAAACGGCGAAGTTACATTAGGTGTAAATGGGGAAGAGATTTGCATGTGTAATAAATGTACTAAAATATTCGAAGAAAAATTAAAAGAAATGGGATTTGAACAACTGTACGAAGGTTGTTCATCGTGCCGACTTTAAACTGACGGCTAACGTTGATGCTATGAAAAGTAGCGGAAATCGAAGATATAAATTATCAAAATGCAATGAAATTAAATAGAAGTATAAACCTTGTGCAAACCACTAAAACCGCTATTTTTTATAGCATGTGTTAGGCACAGTAAACTATTAATAATGGCAGTATATAGAGAAACTCCGAAATGCCCTTGGTGTGGTAAAATAATTGCTAAACCAATAATGAAAATACGGATGCCTTGGCAAGCTCCTGTATATGGTGATGATTTTGAAAGATGGGAGTATTCAAAGCATAAGTGCAAAAAAGCTCCAAAACAATCGAAAGAGGATAAAGCTAAATGGAAGGAAATATTTGATAATATATTAAACAAGGCAAAGAAAAATGAGTAGCTTTTTTATTGTGCCTAACTATTATATATACGATAATGCATATAACTATTTGATTATGAATAATAAATATGATAATATTTTAAAGATTCATTTTAAAAACTTAAAAACATGGAATGGAAAGTAAAAATTGAAGGAAAAGAAAATCAAAGGATTAAAGTTGAATTTAATCCTAAAGAAGAATCATTATTTTTTTATGGTGAATATAAACCAAATCCACATAATCTCGAATGGAAAATTTGGTCTGAAGATAAATGTCCAATGAAAACTAATGTAGAAACTATTCAAAATACTTTGCTTAGAACGTATGAAACAATGAAAAAAAGAATTGATGCATATGTAGAAATTGCAGAAGGTTTTACATTAATTAAAGTAATTGAAATTAAAGAAGATTAATGATTATTTTATTGCAATACTATTGGTTGATTTATTATAATTTGTACTACCAATAGAACCACCAATTTTGGATGGTGATTGATTATTCGTTTTTATTTGATTTATCATTTCAACCAATGAACTCGTTGTTGAATTTAATGAGCCAAGTGAAGAATTAATATTTCCAAGGTCTTGATAAAAAATTGTGTTTTGTCCTCTTTGCGCATCAAACATTTCCTGATAATGTTTTTCCATAGAATTTTCTTTTGGTACTATAACAAGTTGATAAAAACCATAAAAAATCATTAAAATAGCACCAATTAAACCAAAAAAACTTTTTATAGTAAAAAGGATTTCAGTATTTGCACCAATTTGAACAATTTTTGGTGTAGAACTATCAGTTGTTGAATTGTTATTAGTTTTTTTTAACATTTTATGATTATTTCCTTTTTTATGCCATTGCGAAATTGTGCTCATATTAATATTAAAAATTTTTACAATTTTCCCAAGTAATTTTAATATTAATCGAATCGGCATCTGTTTCATACCAATATATTAAAGTAGGTTTATTTTTTATAAGTACAGTAAATCCATTTGGAAATCGATTTTTATTTATATCAATATCATTAATAAATACACGTGTATTAAAAATCCATGTATTTACTAATTTAGTATCTATTGTTGATTTACTGATTAAAATTAATTCATATCTATATTTTGATAATACCGATAGTGATTTTTCTTTTTGTTTAAAATCCTTATGTGTTAAAATTTCTTGTTTTGTAACATACGATGAAATACTTATTTGACTTGCATAACTTAATTTAAAATCCCAATCACTATATTTAATAAATATCTTTTTTTCACTATATGTCTGTGATTTTAATACTAAACTTAAAATAAACACTAAAACTAATATTAATACCGATTTTAATTTCATATATATAATATTTTTACATAAATACTTATATAATGAAAAAATTAAACTTTAATATTTAACATTAATTCATATTTAAATTTTCCACAATCCCAAATTCTATCATAACCTAATTCTTGCATCATTTCCCACTCTGTTTTAGATTCATCATATATTTCAGGAAATCTTTTCTTAATACTGTTTTTACCAAAACCAAATTTATGTAATCTTCTATATCTATCAATTTTTCCATTAACATACATATAATCAGGTTTTAATGTTTTAACTAATTTAAATCTCAATTTAGTGTAAAAGTTATCGTTACTATTGATTGTCCATCGCCTATCAGCAAAAGTAATAATTCTTATTGGTTTATATTTGGTAATAAAATAATTCAATAATTTACCACCACCACCAACTACAATATATTTAATTGATGTGGTGAATCTAGTTAATTCATAAATATTTGAATTATGAATTAATTCTTTATTCATATATCGTTTATTGTCAAATGACATTGCCCCAACTAAAATATCTTCAGAATAAAGACCTAAATCAATTAATGATGGAGAATAACCTTGAATATGATTATCATTATAAAATGTATTTGCAATTATCGAATCAATTACTTTTACTTCACAATTTTTTGCATATAATTTTTCATTATCATTAATACCTAATGCATGTTTCATTTTATTAATAACAATTTCTTTTTTATAATATATTTCATCTTCAAAAATATGTATTAATTCAACCCCACTTTTATTTGCAAGTTCTTGTTTATTTAGATGATAATATTTATCTTTTCTTCCTTTGTTTTCTGAATGATAATAAATGCCATTAATTTCAAAACCAATTTTTAATTCAGTATCATAAATATCTATTTCAAGACCATTTAATACAGTTCTATCACCAGAAACTAATGATTTTTTATTTAAAATTGATAGTATATCAGTTTCATAACTCGAAGATTTTTTAAATCCCTGATTTTTTAAATTTATACTCCATGAATCGCTTAGTTTGATTTTAGTTGATGGTGAAACCATATTATCAGTACCATATTGTATTTTATATTCCCATAATGAAATATTATGTTTACGCATTAAATGTTTATGATTTAATATACGTAATTTTTTACCACAAATCGCACAAACAACCCCATCTTTTAGAGGTAATTTTTTTTTAAAATAAAATTGGTCTGCAGGTACTTGTTCTATGTGTCTTTCTGGAGATAAATTATGGTTTATCATTAAATGTTTTTTATATGCACCAGATAAATTTTCTATATCTTCAGTTGTCCATTCACAATAATGACAATTTTTAACTTCTTTAAATTTCCTATAATCAAAAGTAAAATATTTATCATACCAAAATTTTCCAGTTTCATATTCTTTTGATTTGCGAATAAATTTACTGTTTTTTGCTTCCTCTGGATATAATTTAAAGACATGTTCAGCAATAGCACCCGATTCATTTCTATAATCCTTTATTTCTTTCAATGTTTGATTACAAATAGCAACTATATAATATCCTTCTTTCTGAGGATAATTACTTTTAATTTGATTTTCATAATTAAATGAATTAATTACTTTTTGAACCACGGTAAACGAATATCCATATTCCTCACCAATTTTTTTCATTCGAACTCCTAATTTATATTTATTATATATTGTAGTTCTAATCTCAATAGGAATATTGTATTTTTCCATATTTTTATATAAATTATTTATGATACAAAGATATATAATTTATATCATAAATACAATTCATCGAATAAAAATCTTTAAATTGGGGTGAAATAATAATAATTAAATTCTTTTTTAGACAATATACGAATATTTTATATAAAAAAAGAACCCATATTTTATATGGGTTCTTTTTAAGAAATATTATTAATCGATTGACTTATTGTAAGTCACCAATTCCAAAAGTCTGTAAACCATCACAGTAGATTCTACCGTAATATCTATTTAATACCATTTTCTTAGCATAACGTGTCATGATACCACGTATGGGTGTGAAGTCAAACGGATTATACATCACAGGTGTTAACTGCATTGGAACGTATGGAGCATATATGTATCCTGTTTCCAAGATACTTGTTCCTTTATGACCAATTAATACTGTATTAGCTGGTGAATAAGGGTCACGATATACTAAATATCTTCCACTAAGAGTACCAATTTTTTCAATACCCATATTATACTTATCCTGTTCAGGAGCAGCATTACTTACGTGAAAATATTCAAGGTCATCAAATACTGCAGATACTTCAGGAGATACAACTACCCATGATGCACCACCACGCAATGTTGATTTATGAATTTGAGCAGAAATCTGGTTAATCTTTGTTACCAAAGTTTGATTCCAGTCTTTCTGTACACCATAATAAGTGTTAGTTCCTTTACGAAGTCCATTGTAATCCCAACGAGCAGTCCAAGCAGCACCTCTACGTAAGTCACGAAGAATTTCACGGTCAATTTCAGCAGCCATTTGTTCTGACAATAAAGCTGTTAATTCAGCTTCAGCATCAATATTGTGGAATGCACTAACGTCTTGTGCCAATTCAGGTGTCCACATAGCACGCATTTTACGTGTTTCTACAGATACTGTTACTTGGTCAAGTACGAAAGTTACTTCAGCCATTCTTGAATCTTCTTCAAGGTCACTATATGTTCTATATGTTGCATAGAACACTGTTGCACCAGTTGTGCCAGATAATGGTTGATAACCATTTGCACCCGGATATTGAAGGTCAACATTGAAAACAATTTGTCCTAATTTGTTAACAATACCTTGTCCATATTTCTGAACCTTTACATTGAAAGGAATAGGATTACCAGCTACTATAGTTTCACTTGCATAAGGAGCAGGTGCGGTAAAAGTTTTAGTTGATGTGATATGCAAACCAGCAAGGAAAGATTCACTATCAATTTGAACACCAGCAGGACCAATTAATTTACCATCATTAGTAGTTGAAAAACCGCTAAGTGTTATGGTTGCAAATTTGTCAGTACCAATTGTGAAAGGTAATGAAAGTGCAGTTGTTCCAGAAATTACTGACATAGTACCTTTTGAACGGTCAAATAATGAAGTACCTTCATCATTATATGAAGTTGCATAGAATGCATCATATAATGAACGTGTTTCAAATTGTGTTAAACTTGTAGCAGCCTTTTCAGCAGCATTACCATAAGCACCATCTGGTGATGTGTGCAAATTACCCGGAGTAGTTGTTGTAGTAGAACTATTTACTCTAACACTTGTTTTAGGGTTAATAAAGTACAATTTACCAATAGGTAAGTTAAGTGCTTGTACAGACACGATATCATTTGCTAACAATTTAGCAAATACTCTTCTAATTACAGGGAATGCAACTGTTTCAAATTGACCACTTGAAGAAGAATCACTTGATTCATTAATCATATGTGACAATTGATTTTCGAATAATTGAGCACAATTTTCTTTTACATTACCTTCCAAACCTTCTAACAAACCGATTTTTTCCCATCTGTTAGTAGTTATTTCTCTTTGTTCACGGAGTTGTTTTAAACCAATGTTTCCAACTTCCGCAGATTCCATTAAATATCCCATTTTTTTTTATTTAAATATTTATTTTTAATTAAATTATTTTTTTGCTTCTTGTTTTTTCTGCATACTCAATTAATTGTCTCATTCTATTAATATGTTCATTATTTTCGTATGCTGTTTTTTCAACTACTTCATCAAGTTTTTGCTTTGAAGACGGTTGTATCGAAGCAGATACTTTGTTTTCAATGCTTTCAGTTAAAGTTTTACGACTACCTTTCATTTCTGTAAGGATTGTTTTATACTTTTTCAATGATTCAGCGATTGTATCAATTTTTTTAAATTCATTGATAATTTTAATTTTATCATCTTGTGTTAATGCCAAACTTTCATTTACTAAAAGGTTATTTACATGAGCCAAATTGGTATTGAATGTTGCCATTTCTTTCAATTGATTACGGTATTTTCCCAATGCAGATTTGTATTGTTCTACTAATGTTGTTACTGATTGTTTATATTTCTTAGTTTCATTTAATTGTTTTGTTAATTTCTTATTTTCATCAATTAAACCACCAAGTTTTTTCTCAGATTCGGTTTGAAGACCACTACGCATTTTATTTGCTGCAGCAGTATCTCTATATCCTTTACCGGGAATAGCTGCCGTTACTTTTTTCATATTTGCAAGCGTTTGTGTTTTACTTTCTTCGATTTCACTTTCTGAAACACCACCACCTAATACAGCTTCAACATCTTTATTAGTAATCGGTTCTTCATCAATAAGTTTATTATCATAATCACCAGCATGCATTTTGTCAATAGGAAAATTGCCTTGATGCATTTCTTCTATGTTTTTTTCGTCAATAAGTTTATCGGTAGGACCTTGTGCGTGTTGTGTTGATATTTGACTGTCAGTACCATAAGTTTGAGCACCATCAGTTGCACCACCAGCATGCATTTCTTCCATATTATTACCATCCATTGATTTAATCATTTCATCGATTTGATTTCTCATACTAACTAATTGATTAAATGCATTTCCGTTATTGTCTTTTTCCATATATGAAGGTGATTCTGGTTTAATACCTTTCAGTTCTTCACCAAGTCCTTGCATTGTTGAAATCTCTTGTTCGATTTCATCCATTGTAATAACTTCATCTTCATTTTCTGCACCTTCTAAAGCAGAACCAACACCATCAACATCAAGTTCTGTTATGTTAAATTCTTCAGTTTGAAGTGGTTTATTTTTACTAGTAGTTTCTTCAACTTTTTTAGTAACTTTAGCTTTTTCTTTAAATGGGTCACCCTTACCAACAGTATCAGTGATTTTTACATCTTCCTCTACCTTTTCAATTTTTTTTGGTTTTTCTGTGAATACACCATCTTTTCCAGCAGTTTCTTCAACTTTTGCCACTTTTTTTGCTGGTATTGTGAATACACCATCTTTTCCAGCAGTTTCTTCAACCTTTTTGGTCTCTTTTACATCTTTTTTCATATCAGATTCTTTGTTTGATTCAATTTTACCTACAACTATAGGTTCTTTAGTTTCGTCAACTTTTTTATATGACTCTTTTGTTTTTTTATTTTTATTTTGTAATTCTTCTTTTAATAAGTTATTAAACTTTTCAGGAAATTCTTCAGCTAATTTTTGCTTGGCATTAGCTTCAGCAGATTCCTTAATTGTATTATAATCAGTTAATGCTTCTTTGATTATCGATGATTTTTTATCGTCTTTCATATTATTAATGTATAACTAATATCATAATTTTTATATAAATACACTCTTTTTATGAAAAAGTGTATTTATAAGCTAAAATTCTTATTTATATATCTTTTTTATAATAAGAAATTATTAATTGCTTTTATTATTTTATTTTCATCTTCTTTAATAAGAATACCATTTTTATTTACATAATTCTCACCAAAACTTTTATCACCATGTTTTTCTGGAAACAAATATGCACCCGGAGTACTTGGAGTTGAAACTAAATCAAAACCAATTAATTCAAAATCTCCTTGAACAAAATTTTCACCATTTATTTCTTTTAGTGTTCCAACACCACGACTTGAAATTCCTAATTTAATTTTGTTTTGTAAATACAAAACAATTTTATCTCCAATTACTGAAACAACACCATATCTAATATATCCCGGACTAACAATTATTTTTAATTTACCATATAAAACATTTTCTTGCTCACCAGTACCCCACCACATTTTAGTAATCATATGTGAAATATTTTGAAGTGAAATAATTGACGAATTACCCGTCCAATGAGATTTACCATTTACTTTAATTAAAAAATTACCATTTTTTACTCTTATACAAGCAATATTATCATTAAAATCTATTTCAGAGATTTCAATACATCTTTTATCTAAATAAATATGTTTTGTTCTTGAAATATTTAAATTATATTGTAAATGACTATTTTCGGATTTAATTAGTCTTTTATTATCAGTGGTTTCATTAACATATTCAATAGTTCCATCTGAAAGAACAATCTCTTTTTTTAATATTTTATGGTCAATAATTTCCCTATTTTTTGGTTGATATGTAGTAATATTACCACTACCACCAATTTTAATTAAAACTTCATGTAAATCTTCAATTAAATTTTTTGATATTGAAAAAACCGATTCTTTTCGTATTTTATTAGTAATTTTGTTTTTTACTAATCTCCCATCACCCAATTCAAACCATTTAAATAATATTTTTAATAAATCGGAAGATGCTTGTTTTAATTCAATTGGTATATATTTATTATGTGAATCACCTAAAACATATAAATAATCATATAATCTAGCATCTGCAATATGATATTGACATTTTCCATCTTCATGTTCAGATATCCAATATTCAAAAGGCATTTTATTTAATAAATCAACAATTAATTTCTTTTTTTCTTCATTTTTTTGTGTTATAACGACATCATATCCTTTTAATTTATATTGATTTGATTTTGTTCCAGAACAATGACCTTCAGCTAGATATATTCCCATAAATGCAAACCAATCTTCTGATTTAATATTAATAGATTTTATATATTTTTCAATTAAATCGTGTTTTAAATTAAAACTTAATGTATTTCTATTTACTCCATTTATGGTAAAATATTCTAAATATTGTCCGTTCCAATCAGCAATTTTTAGTATTTTATACTTACCCGATGATAAAATATTATTTTTATTATCATAAATATCTTTGGCATAATAATATTCTCTATTACCTTTAGAATTCTCCAATAAAAATCTATGATTAGCGGTGACAGTTAAATCAATTGAATTACTAAGAAATTTATACATTTTACCTTCATATGGCATATATATTTTTTTATCAATCTTTTGAATTTCAATTTGATTTGTTTCAACATTTAATGTCAAAATTTCTTCTTCATCGCTAATATCTTTAAACCACTTCCAACCATTCTTTGTAAGTATTTGAGAATTAGATGCTTGAACACAATCAGGATGGTCACTTTCTGATACTGCACTATTAGTATCAACCAATTCTTGATATAATTTAACTTGTGGTACTAAAACATCTTTAGGATAGATACGACCATTTTTATTTTTAACGCCCCATTTTTGTAATATACAATTAACCATAACTGGTTCATTAGGTTTAAGTTCAAAATTTTCATTGAGAATATCTTTATTAATATTTGAATTAATAAATCCTGCATCATTTTCCACCAAAATCCCGAATCCTATTTCACCTGCTCGTAATATCTTACTCATGTTAAATATTTTTATATAAATAGTTTCAAATACTATTTTAAGTTTTTTCTTTAATTATATTTTTCTTGAAATCATTAATATTTTCAATAAATATTTGAGTTTCCAATTCCATTAATACATCATTAACCTGTAATTTAATTTCTTTAAGTTTATTTAATTTTTTTGACATAAAGATTATTCTGGTGTTGTTATTTTTATTACTTGTGTTTGAATTTCATTAAGTTTTTTCAAAATTTTATCTGATTCAACTCTACCAATTTTTTCACTTAAATCTAATAATATGGAAACACCATTTAATACATGTAGTGTTTCTTTTTCTGATTCTATCCATTGACGATTTCTTTCTTCTTCACGTTTAAGCATTTCAACTCTAATTTTTTCCAATGTATCTGAATGTTCTTTTCTAATTATATCAATCTTTGCAACGTGTTGTTGTTGTATCAATTTTATTTCCATATTTTTTTTCTTTAACACCCTCATTATAACTAATGTTATGGGAAAAAATAATATTCCTGAAATAATAAATAAATAAAAAAAAGTATCCCCCCATATTGGATAAACATTTTGTATTGTCCGTAATAATATTGATTGAGTTAACATATTTTTGTTTTTAATAAATAGTATAAATAACATGATTGTTATTATTAATTTTATATTTTTTGTTATTCCGTATTTATATAAAAAATTAATAGATGGCAAATGACCCTACAATAAAAGATACTCATTCAGAAACCAATGGTAATGTAATTCTTGTAGAACCTAATGATATAAATATAAATACTAATCTTATTGATGGTGTTTCGTTCGTTAACGGTATTCCTCAATATCAAGATATGTTTATTTTTGCAGAATTAACTGCAGTAAGTAAAGGAAGGTCTGTTATTAATTTTAATAGTAATAACGTAACAATAGAAAGTGATAATGGGGTAAAAATTAATATGATGGGAATGAATCAAGATAATACATCCAATAATCCTGATTATTTAAATTTTACCACAAATTATTATGATGGTAGTATGGGTAATAAAGATGTTCTTGAAAGTTTTGGTATTACAAGTATTAAAATAACTGTTAACTCATCATATGTTCCACAAGTTACAATTCAATTCGTAGATATAAGAGGATTATCGTTTTTCAATACCAAAAATTCGCCATATCGAGTATTATTTGATTTTCCACCACCAATGTTCACATTAACAGTTAAAGGATACTATGGTAAAGCATTAACTTATAAATTACATCTTGTTAAATATACGACAGAATTTCAAGCAGAAAATGGTAATTTTGTAATTAATGCTGATTTTGTTGCAATGACATTTGCACCACTAAGTGATATATTATTTAGATATATTGTAAATGTACCATTAATTACAAATAACATATCAATGAATCCTGAAGCAAAGACTCCACCAACAACCACATTTGAATTAATACTTAAATTAAAAAATTTATATTCAGATATTGATAAACAATTTAAAACACAACCAGTAAGTCAAGATTATGATGTGGTACTTAAAAAATTAGCAGAAATCGATAATGCTATAATAATGTTAGATGAATTTAATAAAAATGAAGAATTAAAAAGTAATAGTAATACCATATATTTAATTGTACAATATGTAGAATCCATAACACCTAACATAAAACAAATTCCTGCAACGCAACCTAATCAAAATTCTGATTATCAAAAAATTGATTCTTTAAGTCAATTTGATGACATGTTAAAAAAACAATCATCATCTGGAATTGTAACTAATTCAAATATGAGATTATATATTGGATATGTTGCTGCAACTAATATTTCACCATCAAATCTTGGTGATATGGGACGTATTAATAAATTAAAAGATACTTTAAATTCATATCGCAATAAACTTATAATACCATCATCAATAAAAAATATAAAAATTTCTGATGCCAATATTAATAATTATAATAAATATAATATTGAATCAAAAATAAACACATCAACAAGATATGTTACACTTGATATTACTGATTATTATACTAACTTATATAATACAAAAAATAATTTAAATAAACAAAAAACTAGTCTTGCATTAGATATTAACAATACGGTTAATGATATTATTATAAGAGATTTGGGAATGTTGCCAACTGTTTATAATATATTCAAAATAATTTTACACGATGTTGATACTTTTTTTGATACACTTAGAAAAACTTCAAATTTAGCAGAAATAGCACACAATAATATTCCAGATAAAAATATTATTGCTGATAATAATACAGATGTGAGTGGAAAACATATTTATTCATTTCCATTGATTGTTCGAACAACTAGTACAACACAAGAAAGAATTGCACCAATTGAATTACAAAAACGTGGTGCTAATTTTCCTGAATTAACATTAGTTCAAGAATTTATTGATAGTTTTCAAACGCAAAAAAATGCTGATGCAGAACTTAATATGAGAACTGAACAAAATGATGATGGAACATATAAATGGATTCCAGTATCTCCATCTGATTCAATACTTGGTGGTGCATCTCCAACAAGTCCATATTTTGGAATAGTTACTTCTTCTTCTGATAATTTGGCACAAATTTTTCAAATATTATTAAGAAGGTATTATATTTTATCTCAAGGTACAATTCCATATCAATTTTCTGAAAATACTACAGCATCTAATGCATATATTGATTTATATGCTAATTCTGAAGCAGTAAATCTAGCCGAATCTCTTGCAGCAATTCCAAATTCAAAATTAAATGATTTAATAAAAACCAACATAAATAATTTTTCACAAAACCTTACAAATTTTTATAATTATTTAGCTACAATGCCAAATGAAAATGGTGTTAAATTATATAATTTTACTGATAATAGTATCGTAGCTTTTCCAATAACACCAACTGATGATATGAATGGATTGGCATATACAAATAAAAATAATGCTGGATTTGTTGGAGTTAATTTATATACATCAGGTATACAAAAAAGAGAAAATAAAACTGATACAGAAAATTCAAGCAATCTTATTGATAATTTTATTTCAAATTTAGAGGGTTCTTTTTTTGAAAGAATTTTTTATGGCAGTCCGCCACAATTTTATTCTGAATTTACTCAAGAAAATATAATGTACATTGAGGATGTTGGTGAGACAAAATATATATACAATGGCATATATTTTGGTACAAGATATTTGGCTAAATTTAGTAATGCAACTTCATTTGGTAGTATAATAACACAGTATAATAATATGTTAGCTAATGGTAATATTGCTCTTGCTCCCAATGGAACATCAAATTTTCCAGCATCAAATCTTAATTATAATGAAAGTATTTTTAATGTCTGGACTAATATTTTATCACAACATGATGTTGAAATATTTAATGATATAATAAATACTCAATCACGTTTAAGCGCACTAATGTTTGTATCAAATTTTGGATATACTCTTGGACCATTTAATTTAACAATTGGATTAAATGAAATAATTTTTGGCAATACTGCTGTAATTGAAGTTCCAGCTTATTTACCAATATATATTGGAGCATTAATTGATGCAATTGAAGGTGGTGATACATATCCTCCTTGGGTTAATACTATTAATAATTTTTTTACTGTTGGTAGTGGTAAAACTATTCAAGAACATGGAATTTATATTGCTGCAGATTTACACGATGTTAAATTATATTTATCAGCAAAAGATAAAGCAATTTTTAAAAATGAATTTAATTTATTTTATTCTAATCCTCAAGGATACTCATCATTATCATCATCAGTTATAAAATTATATAATGAAGCTCATAATGGTGTTACACATTTTATATACAGAGACTTAAAAACCGCATATGATGTATTATTAAACCCAAATTCAGAAAATTTGCCAGCTTTAGCACATGGACAATATTGCGATAATATAATTACACCATTAATTACCAGAAAAAATATTGTTATATTTAGTCAAATTACTTTTAAAATGGATACTACTTATAATGCTGGTTATATTTCACTTAAAACAAAAAATAACAAGCCTAATACAAAAAAAATAAATGATAAATTTTTTAGTATTTTTTTCAAAAAATTAAATAGCGAAATTCTTACAATAAATGATAAAACAAAAGAAGAAAAGGATAAACAAGATAAAATAAAGGGAGATATTGATATTATAACACAAACATATTATTCGTTTAAAAATATAAATGATAAATGGTTAACAAGTCCTACTGAAACAACTACTGGATATCCATATAATGATGCGGGAAAAGATTTAATTGATTCATTTGCATTTGTTGATAGAGCAATGAATCCTATTGGTGATACAATGATTAATGCTGAATTACTTCCACAATTATTTGAAGACAATAATGTTTCTGTTTTTAGTGTATTATCACAATTATTATCCGCCAATGGTTTTGAATTTTTTCCACTTCAAAATTTCATGTCATTTGCTGATAATAAAGGTTGGGAGGATTCATTTAGAATAACCACAAGTATTCCCACTTTAAAAACTTCAAGTGCATTTGTGTGTATGTATATTGGTGGTTCATCTTGTTATCCATCAACATCAAGTCCAGAAACTAATGGATTTGTAAATGATGGTGTTATTGATTTACTTCATCCGGGTGTTCCAGATTTTAATTCAATTAATAATAAAGATAACAACAATAATACAAAACAAGACCAAGAAATAAAAAATCCAACATTTCCTTGGCAACAAGTACGTGCATTTAGAGTTAGATTTGGTGAACAAAATCAATCGATGTTTACTAATATAAAAATTGATAGTAAAGAATATACGGACACAAACGAATCAATTAATATTCTTGCAAGACTTGCCGGAGATAATAAAGTAGAAGCACCAACACCAAAAGGTCAAAATCTATATAATTTATATGAAAATAGGTCATATAAAGCAACCATTACTTCAATGGGTAATGCAACAATTCAACCTACACAATATTTTCAAATTGAAAATGTTCCATTATTTAATGGCGCATATATCATATTAAGTGTTGAACATACAATTACTCCAAATAAAATGATGACAGAATTTTCTGGAGTTAAAATATTAAAATATCCAGTACCTCGTGTACTAAATCCAGTAGCATTTGTAGGTATTGATGAAGATATTAGTAATTTATCTGCAGGTCAAATTGTACAAGGAGCACTTTTAACAGATATTCCACAAACAAAATATAATTCAATGTATACACTTAAAATATCATAATATGGCAAAAACATCATTAACTGAAAAAGGTAAAACATTTATTCGTAATGCATGTAATGGAACAGGTAACTCATTATTGGTTGGAAATAATGGACCTTTACCTGATAGCGACCCAAAAATAAATAAATCTTGGACATCAAATCCAAATATTAATGGAAATATTAAAACAAATCAACAATTAGGTGAAGCATTAATTAATTGGCTTAATGAATTTGGCGGTTTATATAAAATAGACCCAAACATTATTGCAGCACAAGCATATCAAGAATCTGCATATAAGGTGTGGAATTATGTTGCTGAAAATGAAAAAGTTGTAAGTACTGCAGGAGGAATTAGTCAATTTATTATGCCAACAGTTTATGACCAAATATTTAAAGTTAATAAGAATTTCTTTTCTCAATTAGAAAAAGATGCACTTACTATTGGTTTTTTAAGTAATCCTAATTTGCCAAGTAGTTATATAAATTGGCAAGATGGACCAAAAAATAGACCATTTTTACATCAAAATATTTGTGATAATCCTAAAATAATGATTAAGGCACAATTTGTTTATATGAAATATATTTCAGATAATTTCACTAAAGGTACTGCAAGTAGCACATTATTTGGTTATAGTAGAGGTGAACACCTCCCTTGTACCCCTTCTTACAGTACATCAATACAAAATGCATCGAAACATAAACCCGGTTCTGAATTAGAAGGAGTTAATTATGTATTAAGTATATTTAAATTCTTATATAATAATTTTGGTTATGATGAATTGGGAATGAAATTACCTTTTGATTCTTATCAAGCTCAAGTAGATGAAACACATCTTAGAACTTAAAGTAATTCTTTTTTTAGTTCATGCAAGCTGATAATATTATCATCAACATTTTCTTGTTTATAAATCATTTCTTTTATTTTTTGAATAGCATTTACAACACTATCTTTAGCATTATCTTTATATATGCTTTCTAAAATAGTAAGAGTTTCAGTTTTATAAGTTTCAAGAAGTATTTTTTTGCTTATATCATTTGATTTAATAAGAGTTGTAAGTAAATTTCTATCATTTTCATCCAATGATTCATATTTTTCATTAAATTTATTTACTGCAATTTCAATAACATTTTCATCAATAGGTTTTACTTCAACATTTTCAATTAATGATTTCCTTTGTGTTTTTATATGATTTAAAACTAAAGTAAATGATTCATGTAAATTATCAACATTAATATTATCATAATCTTGGAGAGATTCTCTAATTAAATTATCTATTGCTTCATATAATTTAAGTTTATCTTGTTCTGTTTGACCGTAAAATGCGGGAACTTCTTCATACAAAGTAGTCAACTTTTCATGCGCAGCATCAATTTCTTGAATAGTATAAACTTCAAATAATTTAATATTATTATCTATATAACGAGTTGCAGCAACATCATTTTCAATGTGTTTATTTTCCATATTATTAAACACTTTAAATTCTAATTGTAAAATTGGAGAACTTTTGATTATATCAAGAAAATCAAAAGCAATTTTTTTAGATTCTTCAATCAATTTATCATTAAAATAAGAATCTTTTAATTTGTTTGAAATTATTAAATTAACTACTCCTATGTTGGCGTTTTTCATATGATATTATTCGATTTATAATAAATACTAAAATTAATTGTAAATGTTATCATCATGCAATATATAAATAATATATCTAAATTATTCGTTTAAATCAATGTTTTCAATATCCATAATTTCAGTATCTTGTATTTCAATATTTTTTTGTTCTGTATTTATACTTTCATGATTTTCTAATAAATTAGTAATTTCGTTAACCATATTCAATGCTTTGTTGTTCAAATAATCATTAATTTCATTATTTTCTTGAATAATTTGTGTATGTTCAGTTTCTTTTTTAATTTCAGTTTCCTTACTACTTCCATATACTAATTTTTCAATATGTTTATTAAAATCTTCTTCACTTAATTTATTTTTTTTATTTTCCATCATTGTTTCAGCACCACCTGTTGCTCCACCACCATTTATACCACCAGCAGAAGGAAGAGCACCACCAGCAGGTGGAGCACCAGTTCCACCACCAGCAGAAGGAAGAGCACCACCAGCAGGTGGAGCACCAGTTCCACCACCAGCAGAAGGAAGAGCACCACCAGCAGTTGCACCAGATATTGGCATTTCTTCTGGTGAACCAAAACGTTTATCAATATCAGTAAACAAACCAGATTTTTTAATTGTAACTGGAGAATCTTGAAGTTCTTGCATAACAACTTTTTCCATTTTTTGTTGTTTCAAATCATCAACAATAGCTTTATCACTCATATTGAAAATCATACGTTTTGCAGTAGTATGTGACATAGCTGCAATACCACCTTCAGCACGTGTTAATTCAGTATATGTTTGTGCTTTATCACGCATTAATTCAGACTTTAATAATTCTTGTTGAGTACTTGGATTTGTGAGCGTAAGTGTAAAACTACTTAAATCTTCGCCAGTATATCCTAATAAATATAAATGAACCATTGCCATTTTATTCAATTCTTGAATTATGGCTTGTTGAATACGATTTATTTTTTTTGAAAATCTAATATCATATTGTGCCATATTTTTACCTGCACCTGCAGCATCTTGAAATGATAAAAAAGGTTTTGGAATCCCAAGTCCGATGAAAAGGTTATCTCTCAGATACTCAATATCTTGTATAGCATCTAGGTTAGTTGCACCGGGTAATGTATCAATACCAGTTTCAGTATTTGCATTTCTAACTGGAATAAAATAATCTTCATCATTACCAAGTATATTAAAACGATAATCAATCTGACCATCATTTGGATTTACTTGTGCTGATTTTTTAAATTTTGTAGCAACTTTATAAATATATTCTTCAATATCATCCTCATCAATATTTCCAACATCAATTTTAAATACTTTCTTTTCACCAGCACGAATAATACGATATGTAAGCATGGCATCTTCTGCCATTACAAGTTGTCTAAAAACTCTGCGAACTTTATTTAAAATAGAACTTCCATAAGGTAAATATTTATCATCACCTAAAAGTCGAAAATGAGCAATTTCAAAAACATTAAATTCGTCACCAGTCATTCTTTCTTTGAATTTAACCAATGGTTTACCATTTTGAATTCTTTCAAATCTTTCAATTTCGTAATTAACTAATTGTTTCACATGAGTAATACCTTTTTTACGTTCACCATATAATAGGACGAAATTATCGCCATATTTACAATTCGAAAGAAAGACACCATTTCTGGTATATTCACCGTTTTCATTTTTACTACAAACAGGAAAATTATGTCTATCTTGCTCATTGTTTTTGCCAACAACTTCCATACAATAAACATCGCATTTTTCATCAATTTTTTCAATCGATAATACTTTATGATTTAATATTGATGATGCTTTTATATTAGATTTATTTGAAATAGCATTTGCTCTTTTAAAATTTGTTTCATTAATTATCTTAGGATTAATACTTGACACAAAATCACAATATTTCATTTGCGTTTTTCTAAATATAAGTTTATATAATGTAGTACTACTTAATGATTTATTTAAATTTTTTCTAATATTAGGATTAGATGATTTAAATAATAGCATGAATTGAGCATCTTTCATTAATTCTTTTCCTAAATTAGCACATCCAATATATGTCTTACTACGACCCAAAATATTAACTATATGTTTTAAACAATTATCATTTAATTTTAATTGCATCTTATCTTTTACTTTATTCTGATAATTTTCATCTAACCACAATTCTGTCATTTTATTCTTACGAATAATATTATGTTCATCATGTAATGGACTGTTATTATATTTATCAAAATAAGTTGGGTAAATTCCTAACATTTCTTTTGATAATCTTTTTTTTCTTTTTTCTGAACGTAAATATTTATCAATACCTAACATTCTATTTTTTCTTACATCTTCTCTTTGTAATATAATTTTTCCCACATTACCTAGTTTAGCATGATAATTACCATGTTCAGCATTTGTCATTCTTAATAAATTTGAAGGACTATTATTCTTTTTATTAAAATCAACATGGTGTGTAACAAAATCTTCTTTTATTCTATTCTCTTCATCTAAATTAATAACACATTCTTGTGCAACAATTCTATGGGTAAATACATGATGATTTGATGCTGGATTATAAACTTTTTCGTATCCAGAAATATAATTAGCCTCATTACTTGTTAATGTATAAAATGGCATTAAACTAGAACCAGCATTTAATTTATCTGCTCTTAAATATGAACCATTTCTAAGCATATATTCATGGTCTGGTGTTGTTTCAACATATGTACCATCATCGAAAGTAATTTTTAATATATCACTATCTTTTCTAGTTAAATCACACCAAACTATTTTACCAGCAACTATTTTATTTGTTTTATCTTGAATTGAATAAGTCCAAATTTCATCCTTTGGGTTTTTCTTTAATCTTTCTGATAATTCTTTTATTGTGATTTCTTCACCACTCAATAATGGGATAATACTATCATATTTAATTGGTGTATTTCTTACCCAGAATGGTAAATTAACATTAACATTTACTATATCATAAAAAAATTCCTCTAACAACATTTTTATTCTTTCTTTATTGGAATATATATTTAACATTTTACCATTGAAACCAATTGTAGTTGCTTCTTCCATGAATAAATCTAACGCACTGCTGATAATAGGATAATATTCCATCCCTTCATAATCCATGTATGCAGGTAATCTTGCTGCTTCATATTGAAGTGCTTTTTGAAAACCCCTATCAGTTGTTCTAAAAAATTTATTTTGAAGTTCTCTTTTCTGTTCTAACTCTAAACCCTTTTTATGAATTTCTTCAGGACTATTACCCTTAATAATTATTTTAGATTTTTCTGATGGTGGTGCGGATGCTTGTTGCATTACACTTGTAGGTTGATTATCTTGAAAACCAAACCCATCAAGATTCATCATTTTATTGAGTTCTTGATATACAGTTCCTTTATTTTTTGCTGGTTCAGCCATTTTATAAATTTTTATATTTTTTTATAAATACTAAGATTTTTTGAAAAGTTATTTAAATATAAATACATTCTATGTTTTCTTTTTATCTTTAATACCATTAAATAACCATGCATTTGCCCCATAGGGATTTAATGGTGATACGCTATTAGGTGAAATCATTGGTCTATTCTTAATATCCATTTTTCCCTTCATTTCATTAATATCATTATTAGTAATTATAGCATTAAGCATATGTTCAGTCATTCCTTTACTTTGTTTATATCTAGCCATATCAAAATTGAGCACATATAAACCAATACTTAATCCCATAATTGAGTCATCATGAAATGTACGTTTATGGTCGGCAACTCTATTTCCTGCAATAGTTACAAATGTTTTTAATTCTTCTAATAATCTAATCGACCTAATGATAACATCTTCCAAATGTATTGCTCTTTGCATTTCCTGAATAACTGATGCACGATTATTACCAATAAAAAATCCGGGAATTAAATCAACATTTATTATACTACCATCAGACATTATTTTTTGACCTTTTTTTATATATCCTTGTAATCTATCTCTACTTGGTTTATGTGTTACTTCCGCATAATGAATATGTTCATTGCCATACCCAAATTCTAATAATTTTTCAACACTCTGCACACCATAACCGCCAGTAATATCAACAATACAATATGCATTATTATATCTTTTACCATATTGATATGCTATTTCTGATAACATTTGTGGTGTTACTTTGCCATAATACTCAGCAACTTGTTCAACTTTATGTCTTTTTGTTTTAACTTTTTTTATTTTATCACCTTTTTTTATTATTTTTTCTTCAATAATTTCTATAGTTTTAAGCATATTGAGTGTTGAATTATCTTCCCCATGACCCGGAGAGGCATCTAATGCCATAATATAATCTTCTCCGGGTTCAGGGTCTTTCCAAATCCACATATTACCATCTATATATTCTTGACGAATAGGAGGCTGTTTTTCATTTTCTTCAATTCTTTTTAAATATTCTTCTGCAATAAAATTATCACCAGACCCCAAAAAATTGCACATAAGTTCTTGCGCAATACGTTTCATATCGCCATTTGCGTTACGAATCTGTTCTTCAAACCAAGGTGAAGATGCTTCCCAGCCATCATCCATTAATTGAATTCTTTTTTCATTAGTCCAATTTTCATCAATTAATTTAATTTCAGTGGTTTTACCTTTATTTTTAAGCCAAACCAATTCTTTATTATAACGAGGGTCATTAAACCACCATAATTCAATTGCTTTAAAATTATTTTTTCCTTTTCTTGCTTCACTAAAATGTTTATAAAATACAGAATCCATCCCAGATGGAGTGCTAACCATAATAGCAGCACCACCAGTTTGTAATGTTGGTTGTGCTGAAGTCCAGAATTTATCACCCTTTTCCGCCCATGCAGTTTCATCCCAAAACAAGAGCGTTGGTGTCATACCACGTAAACTCTTTGATGCAAAAGCACCTAATTTTGAATCATTATCGTAGTACTTTAATTTTTGCGTATCTTTTAAGTTCTTTTCTGTATTTCTTCCAGTTTTTGGTCTAAGCCATACAGGACAATTTTCAATAAAATCAACAACATCACTCATTATTTCATCACGAGCAGTTTCAAGTTTATCAGCAACAATTGCAACTTGTCTATTACGATTAAACATAACATACCATGCTATATATGCTGACGTGGTGGTTGTAACTCCTGCTTGTCTATATTTGTTTGCAACAACAAAACGATTTTCCAAATATGATTGAATTAATTCTTTTTGAAATTCAAATAATTTGAAAGGAACAATAAGACCAGCTTTACCTTGAGTTTGGTCAAAAATTGTTAAATATGTTTCAATAAAATAGATTGGGTTTGATGCGCAACGAATAATCTCATCTTCTTGTTCAGTATAATTTAATTCGCTTGCTTTTTTTATTACACCAGATTTTGTAATAATAATAGGTTCAGTATTCTTAGATTTTTTTCGAAGTTCTTTTGCTAATTTTCTTTGTTCTTCTTTTTCTCTTTCCTTTTGAACATCAAATGGAACTACTGGAATATGGTCAGGGAATTGTTCTTCTTCTTTATCTTTTAATTTGTCAATATCTTCAGACATTTATAAATATTTATAATAAATACTCGATATTATAAAACCGCAAAACACAGTATTTATATAGACATATGAAAATAATTGGTATATATAAAATCCAATCAATAATACGTCCAGAACGAATATATATTGGAAGTACGATTAATGTTTTCCAACGATGGAATAAACACAGATATGATTTAAAACAAAATAAACATCATTCAATAAAACTACAACGACATTTTAATAAATATGGTATAAATGATTTAATTTTTACATTAATTGAAGAATGTTCAAAAGAAAAATTGTTGGTTAGAGAACAATATTTCTTAGATATGACCAATACATATTTTAATATTTGTAAAAATGCTAAAAATTGTTTAGGTAGAATACCTTGGAATAAGAATAAAAAAATGCCTAAAGAATTTTGTCAAAAAATGAGAGTTATAAATTTAGGTAATAAAAATCGTATTGGATATAGGCATACTGTCGAATCAAAAAAGAAAATTAGTGATAAATTAAAAAATAAATTTTATGGAAAGTATAAAACAACACCAATACAAAGAAACGAGATAAAACAAAAATATATTCCTAAACAATATACTGCTAATATGTTAGCAAAAGAATATGGCGTTAGTAAAGATACAATTTTATATATTATTCATTCTTTAACTTAATTTTTTTATTGTTCCAAAGGTTTGTAATATTCTTTACAGTGGTCGCATTGATGAGTGCATTTACTTTGTCCTTCAATTTCTCGTTGGCAATAAAATGCTCTACTAACACCAAATAAATACAATTTTTGTTCTCGTATCCATCGAATTAGCATCATAGATTGATATTGTATTTCTTCTATTAAGCTACACATTTATTATTCATTAAATACTATAATTTTATTGAAGATGTCTCAACAAATTCATTATTTTTTAAAATAATTTTTCTAGCACTAAGTAAATCTTTGATTTTAGTTAATGTCATACCATAATGAAACACTAATAATGGAAATTCCTCCTCATTTTTTTCAAACATTTTTTCATAATCACCAGAATTACCATTTTCATCTGATTGTTTTTCAGTTTCATATGCTAAAGCATGTATTGTATGATAACCATGCATATATTCTCTATCCACCGCTTCATGTAAACAAAATAAATCGAATGAACTAGTTTTTAGATTAAAAATTGCATTAAAATAATTTTCAGTCGGAGGCATTGCATTATCGCAAGCTGGACTTATATCCCATAACCAACCTTCTACATCAATATTTGTAGGGTCTAACGAAAATATAAATTCATATAAACCATCTCCTTTTGCATTATAACCAATTTTTAAAATAAAAATTAATTTTAATTTATTATCTTCGTAGTCCATAATGTAATTTTATTATAAATACTTTCAATAAAAAAAGCCACTGGCGTGGTTTTAATTTTTATCGAATTCGAAACCTGTTTGTTCTTTTATTGTATATAATATTATTGTTAAACACATATTATATTCCCTCAATCTTTTTCTTATTTTATTTTTTAAAAATAAATATAGAATTTGAAATATAAATGATATTGAAAAAATGATTATAAATATTAATAAACTTTTAAACAGTAAAAATATTGAAAGAATGGCAAATATATAACTCAAATTTTTCAACAATACTTTCCAGCTAAAAATAACGTTAAGCAAATCATCAAAATATTGAATAAATATTTTTCGATATTCAAACCAATCACAATCAGAATTATCATCATTACTACCTTGAACTTTTTCAAATATTTCAATTTCATGTTTCTTTGAACCACCACCGATATGTGTTCTAAAAAATTTATATTTTAAAAATGTTCTGTCTATCATAATAATATAATTTAGTTAAACAATATATACGATAAAGATATAAAAATGTTACAAAAAAACCCGAAAATATTCGGGTTTTTAATAATTAATTAATTTATATGTTTTATACTGTTCCTGCTACATTTCCGCCAGAAGCAGAATAATCATTTTTTGTTGCAGCATTTTTTACTGATTGCGGTGCATATTTTACAGTTTTACTATCAGCAAGTCTTAATGTACCACCGCCATTATCAACATATTGTTTTAATATATCATATTTCTTATTAATTGGGGTTGTTTTTGATGCTCTACCAATTGCACCCATACTAGGATTAATCAATATATTTCTAAATGCTGCAGCAAATAATGCTTCGACACCCGCAGTATCATTTGGGTCAAGTTTTGCAAATTTTTCTTTAATCCCAAACCCAAAAATTTCGTTTACATTATCTTTTTTTTTTAATACAACAGATTCAGATAATTTGAATTGTTTATCAATTATTGAATCAAGTTTTTTTAATGTTAAAGATTTTTTACTTTCACTTAAAATAGGTTTTCTAGTACCAGCATGTTCTTCAAGTCTATTACGAATATATTTTCTAAGTTTTCTTTCTGATTCATTCATTGAAATATCAATACTTTTATCAGGTTCTATTCTAATTTCAATACCAGCACCTTCAGGTTTAACAACGCCACCACCTAGAGTTTCTCCAGCAGGGGCTATATTAATTTCTGGTTTTTCTTCAGTAGTATCATCAACTTCAATTTCTGGTTTTTCTTCAGTAGTATCATCCTCAACTTCCGGTTCTTCTTCTTCTTTTATTTGTTTTATAGGTGCAGTTGCACTAAGTTTTTGACCCGATTTTGGTTCAGGTACTTTTATTTCTTCAATAGGTTGTGTTTCAATTTTTGCTGGGTCATCAAGACTTTCAGCAACTGGATTTAAACCAGCAACACCAGCACCCTTACCTGTAATTTGTTGTGATATTGCTTTTATTATATTTTTAATATCAATAGGTTGTTGACCAGATTTAGTTAATCTTGTATTTAATGATTGAACTTGTTTACCCAAATTAGCAGCAATACCTTCAAGTTTTTTTACTTCACCGGGTACTTCACCAGCATGATATGCTTGTTTAACACCTTGTGCATATTGACCAACAGCTTGTGCACCTTTTTGAACTATATTACCAACAGCATTACCGACTGCTTGTGCGCTATTTTTAATATCACCGCCAACTTTTTTAAATGCACCACCAATACCACCAAAAAGTTCTTCAATTTGTTGAGTTTTAGATGCTTCATCACTCTCACCTAATTCATTAGTATAAGGAGTTAATTTTTCACTATATTCATCATGACCATAATCTGATTTCAATTTACCAAGGATTTTAGGAGAAATAAATAATGCGACTGCTTTAAAATCACCATCATTTTGTCCATCATTATGCGCATTTGCATAACCACTAACCAAATTTGTCATTTCTTCTTCTCCACATTCTTGAATTGATTGTGCATTATATCCTCTTGATTCTGCAAATTTAGCAAAACTACCGCATTCTGCACATTGTCCTTCTTCTACTTCAGCAGGTTCAGTTTTTTCAACATTTTGTCCTAAGTCTTCAATATCTTCATCAGGAACAACTTTAGTTATTTTTTCTGCCATTGTTTTTCTATCTTCGATTTCAACATCAGGAAATTTATCTTTAAATGATGCAAGAAATGAATTAACATATGACTTAACTTGAGAATCTGTCATTTCTGTTTTTCTTATTTTTTCCGTCAATTTACCAAGAGATTTTTCAATTTCTTTTGTGGTAATATTTTTTTGGTCTTCTGGATTACTTTCTGTACCATCTTCTGGAGTGGGATTTTCTTCACCTGTTTCATCGCCACCAACAGGTGCTTCACCAGTTTCATCATCAGTAGGTGCTTCACCAGTTTCATTGCCACCAACAGGTGCTTCACCAGTTTCATCATCAGTAGGTGCTCCATCAGTTGCAATATCAGTAGGTGGTGTTTGTTCTTCAGCACCTGTATTAGGAATAGGTTCTTCGGTAGGGGCAGAGGTTTCTAAACCATTTTCGGGTTCACCACCTAAATCGAGAGTTGGTTCTGAAGTAGAAGTTGTATTTTTTGCAGCATCTAATCCAGCAGCCATTTCTTGACTTGCCTTAATTTCTTCACCAGCTTTATCTTCATTTAATCTTTTTTTACTACCAGTTTTATTTGGTTTTAATGAAACCGCTTCATTAATTGTACGAAACAACATATTTCTTTGTTTTTCGGCTTCTGAAAGTTTCTTATATTGATAATCAGTAACATTTGCTAATCCACCAATATATGCAAAATCGGCAACATTGGGGTCTTCTTTAAGACCAGATTTCTTAATATAATAACTATGATTTTCTTTAATAATGCCATAAGCAATGCCATCTGCAGCTCTTTTATAATCAATTAAAGTACCTAAATTACGACTCTGAGATTCTTTTACAATTGTTTTATTAACAACTGCTAAATTTCTTAATCTTTCGTAATATGCTTCTTCTGATGTGTGTTTTTTCATTTGAATATTATTTAATGTCTTATTATTTACTTTATATTTTTTTATAAATACTTAATTTAAAGCAAAAAAATTGGAAACTTATAATATTTCCAGTTTTTCACCAATTATTTTATGCTTCATAAGCATTTCATATATCAATGGTGTAATTAAACCTTTTCGTTGATAATCATTAATAATTGTTTGGTTTGCTTTTTTATGTGAAATACTTTCATTTAAATATTTTGAATTTTTGTGTAAACATTCTAATATATCATAGAATACTTTTTCAGATTTTTTTCTTTCAACGTATTCTTTTAATTGCTCTTTTGTTACAATAAATCTTTTCATGACTTAATTCGTAAATTCCTTGAGACTTAATTCTTGTGTTAAATAGTCATTTTTTAATTCAACCATTTTTTCAAGATAACCAGTATTTCTTAATAATTTAAATACAAGATTTTCAATTGAATATTCTCCACCAGTTTCAAGTCCAGATTGTCTATATTTTTTTATTTTTTCTTTTAAAATTTCATGCTTTTTTAAAAAATCTTTTTGATTTTCATGTGCTTCCAAATCATCAATAGAATTCATAATATCTGCTGTTTTTAATTGTACATCAGCACTATCAATATTGACAATTTTTTTTATTGGTTTTCTAAGCCAATCATCTTTAATAAGAGAATATGTACCAGAAGAATGATGTGGTTCTGCACTATCTTGAAAATATATTTCAACATCATGCCCCTTTACTTGAATTGGTAAATTTTCTGCCCATAATTGTTTTTTCATTTTAAAAAAGTCACCCACAAATTCTTTATTTTCCGATATTTGATTGAAATCAAGAATAATATGAACATCTAAATCAGAATTTTCATTATAATTATAATTTGCAAGACTTCCTGTTAATATAATATCATTAAATTTAAGATTTTCAGCATCGCAAAATTCAATGAATCTCTTAGCATTCATTAATAAAATTTTTCTAACTTCCGGTTTCATTTTTTTATCAGATTCCCAAATAAATGGTGATAATGTATCATGCATTTGAATTGACGATACATTAACATTATCTGGCTCAACGACTTCTTTCAAAGTATCTGAAATATTGTGATTTTTCCAATACCTGCCAGACCAAGAACGTGGTGTTTTTTTTTCTTCAATCATAAAATTTAATCAATACTTTAAGCTAATTCTGCTGCAAGTTCTTCATCACTAATTGGAAATAATTTTGAAATTATACCATCAATTTTATCAAGAATATCATAATGATTTGTATCAAAAAGATAATCGATTTTACCTTTAAGATGTTCAACCTTTTCTTGATATTTAAATGAATTATTTTCATTAACTGATGCTGGAACTTGTTTTTTCCTATCAATCAATAATTTAAATAATGTATCAATAATATCATATTCACCCTGATTTAATAATGAATCAACAAATTCTTTTATTTTTATAACCCTCGATTTATATTGATTAATATATTCCGGAGCGTTCATATCAGTGATACCTTCTTTAAGAATCATTTTTGATTCTTCAATACCTTTTTTAAAACGTTTTGCCAATGCTTTACGTTTCGATGTGCACGTTGGCTTTGTCATCGGTGAGCAATAACCCTTATGTTCTGGATTAACAGCCTTTTGAATCCATTTTTTATCTTCTTCTCTTAACTGGAAATCTGGATTTAATTTTGCCATATTTTCCAAAAGCAATGATTTAGTATCAAGTACTTTTTTCATTTCAATTATTATATATTAAAATCTAATTATTTACCAGTTTTCGCTTTATCCCAAGTAGCAACAGGAACTTTTTTTCCATCATTGTTTTCTACTTCTTTCAACTCTTTCTTTTCTTTATGTTCCTTTTTTTCTTCAGCAGGAGTTTCAGCATCTTCATGTTCCTTAGATTCTTTATCTTCTTTCTTGTCAAAATTAAATTGGGTTTTGTCTTTTGGTTTTTCTTCTTTCTTTTCACCCTTTTTCTTATCGAAATTCCATTCTTGAAGGTTTTCACCAGTTTCTTCAGCAGGAATCTCTTCAGTAGATGTTTCTTCTTCACCGTGAAGTATAGCATAAAGTTCATCAACTTTTGCCGTTAATTCTTCAAGTTTTTCTTCAGGAGTTTTTTCTTCCTGTGTTTCTTCACTAGATGGTAATGCAGCTACAGGTTCTTCGGGACTTACTTCAGCACCTATCTCAACATCTTCATTTAATTTTGGCTTGAATGTTTTATCGAGCCTACTCATGACTTCAAAAAGTCTTTCTTTACTATTTTTTTTCATATTCTTGATTTTTTATGATTTAATTTATTTTCATATAAATACAGAATTATTTATTAAAATTAATAAATAACTAAACAATATAAAAAAACGATTTTATTTATTTTAAATAAAATTCAAAACTATTTATGTTTAAATTCTCATATAATATGAATTTAAACTGTCTTAATAGCATAATAACAGATAATTTAGCAATACATATTGACTTAACTAATCTTAATTCATGGAATCTAAATACTGGATTAACATTATTTAGTTTAACTAAATGGAAAAATGCAACTGTTGATGATTTAAACTTAATTGATTTTGGATTAACAGCATTTGATAATGGAAGAATTGATAAATTATATAGTGGTTTAACATTAACGCAAAATAATGATAAATTAGCTCTTTATCGTATTGGTTTTAATAATAATAGCGGTGGTACTTTTTATACAGGTTATGCAATATCTGGAATAACTGGAAGTTCGGTTGGTAGATATTTTTCATTATCTGGAGGATATCTACAAGGATTTTTTAAATTAGAAGATTATAATTTTAATTTACTTCCATTTCGATATAATAAAGGTATTACAATCGAAACAATTATCGAAATTCTTCCTCAATCAGAAGGAATATTTTATTACATGGGAACAAGGGCAGAGGATAAATATAATCCATTTTTTAGTGGTGAAACAACAATTACAAATACAACAAACATATCATATGGCGGAAAATCAACTGGTTATGAATATCAATTTAGTGGTGTTACAACATCAGAAAATAATTATTTAGTTGCTTATAGTAAAGATAGTAAAAATTTATCAAATTTTAGACAACCAGAATATGCCAATACAATTATTTTTGATAGCATTCAACAATTGAATAATATTAGTAATAATATAATTTCATTTGAAATAACTAACAATAAGAAAATTAAATATAAATATGTCGATTCTAATGGTAATATTATTCAAAACGAATCACCAAATATAATAAATAGAATTGGTTGGACAATTATTGGTATTGTATTTAAACCATATGAAATAATTGATGATTTTGATTCATTAAGTAAATGTTATCCAAGAAGAAAAGGAGACCTTATTTTTTATATTAATGGTAGAATATTTTGGAAGATTAAAGATTTTGATGAATTTTATTTTAAAGGACTTGATAATGATAAAGAAAAACAATTAGGTGTTCCATATAATATTAGTTGGGGTGGTGGTAGTTTTGGTTTAAAAAATTCATGGCATTATGATTATCAAACGCATTTTATGTATACTGGTCAAAGTACAACATATATTAATAATAATTTTATTGTCGAAGCAGACCCAATTTCAAGTGATTGTTACATAGCACCAACAGGTGATACATATTTAGCTGGATTATCATTAAGTGCTGATAATACAACATTTACATATGCTGATAAATGTAATTCTAATGTTAAATATCCTTTGACTGTGATGCGTATACAATATACTGGTGGAACGGGAAATACATATTTTATAAAATATGACCAACCAATTTCGGTTTTATCTAATAGAGATTATATTGTTAATTTATCATTATTTAATAACTCTTTTTTTAATGGTGGTGATATTAGTAAAATATCTATAATAATGTATAGTGATAATGTCGACATTAATATTATTAATAATACCGAATATATATATCCATTAACTAATGAATATATATTGAGCCTTCAAAATCTTGGATTACACCCATTTGCAGATAAATGTGAATATGAATATATGTTGAATAAGATAATGTATTATGGTGTAAACGGAATTCCTGTTACCTTAGAAAATGCATCTATTGTTGGATTTGGTAATGAAAGTCCAAACATTATACTAACTGGCGAAAATAGTTGGTTACCAATAAAAACAACATTTAAAACAGAAGATAATTCAGGAAAAAATATTGTATATATAGGAATATTAATTGAAACAGATGGATTATTCAATACTGGTGGTACATTATATATTAATGATTTTAAATGCATTGCTGCGGATAATATATCTCAAGACAAAAATAAAAATAATTTATTAATTGAAAAATATTTCAATTCATCATATATTGGAAGTATTCAAAAATTAAGAGTATATGATATTGCATTACAACCACAAGAAATATTACATAATGCCATTGTTGAAGCAAAAAATAATACTGGATTTGGTATTTTAATTTCTAAAGGTGGTAGAATTATTCAACAATATGAAGATGTTCCATACATACCTCAACAAAGTTCTGGTTCGGATATTAGAAAATCAATACGTTATAGAAATAATGATGGTTCGTATAAAGATTTGTATCAAATGATTGATATTAAAGTAATCGTTAAAAGTAGAAATAACCCAAGTATTGAATTAATTAAATTTAAGAAAATAGCAACGAGTGGTTGGACTCAATTAATTTTTATTAATGATACCACATACGATTTTATTGTTCCAAATACAATTACAGGACAACATCCAAATGAAACATTATTTGCTGAAATTAAATTTCAATGGGCAGACCCAAATGATATCGATAATATTTTTGATAAAATATTTGTAATCGATATTACATATGGTAATTTATTAGATAATACAATAAAAAATTATTAATGTGAATACAAATAATGAAGAAATTGTTATAAATGATAACAATTCTAACTTATTAGAATATGTTGAAGTTACAAATACTGGACAAGATGCAGCTAAAGATATGATTGTCTTAACTGATTATGGTTCAAAATTTAATATTTATACTGGTACAACAATACCATTAACTTATGGATTAGTACATAATCACAAAAAAATTGTTAATACAAATAACGAAGTAATTGTTTTAAGTAGTAACAATTCTAACTTATTAGAATATGTTGAAGTTACTAATACCGGACAAGGTATTATTGATGCAGCTAAAGATATGGTTGTCTTAACTGATTATAATTCAAATATACCAGTAATTAGACCACCATATATTGCAGAAAACATTGCTAATAAAAAGAACGATTTATTAAATCCAAATATAACCGGATATACTTCAACACTTGCTGTTTATAATGCAATTACTGGTATATCAACTTCTTGGTTAACTCTAAAAAATCGTCCTACATGGTTAACTGGAACAACTTTAATTAATTTTGAATTAGCACATAATCATAGTTATACTGGAAATACAATAACAAATAAACCTTCATTTTTAGGTAGTGGTGAAACTATTGTAAAATTGGTGGATAATACATATAGAATTTATACTCGAATATCAACAGGAGGTTCGGGAAATTATATTTTTACTGGTGTAACACCAACTGTGGTTAGTGCAACAACAATTGGTGATATAACTAAAATTTATATTTATTCGCCTTCGGGTGCAACAGGAGCACAAGGAATTCAAGGAATTAGTGGACGTACTGGTGTACAGGGTATTCAAGGAGTTTCGGGACACACTGGTGTAAAAGGAGATACTGGAAGTCAAGGTATTCAAGGAATTTCAGGCGTGACCCCAACTTTTACCTTTTCTGGTTCAGGAAGTACAATAATTAACCAGCATAAAGTAGGTAACAATTATACTTTAAATATCTATGCACCTTCAGGACATACTGGAGTACAAGGTATTCAGGGTATACGTGGTATTAGTGGTGCTACGGGTGCTCAGGGAATACAAGGCATACAGGGAATTCAAGGCATAAGAGGAATTAGTGGTGCAACAGGAGCACAAGGTATTCAGGGTATACAAGGTATTAAGGGTGATAAAGGTGATACTGGAAGTCAAGGTATCCAAGGAATTTCAGGAGCTACTGGTGCTCAAGGCATCCAAGGCATTCAGGGAATTCAAGGAGTTAGTGGACATACAGGCATTCAGGGAATTCAAGGAGTTAGTGGACATACAGGCATACAGGGTATACAAGGCATTCAAGGGGTTAGTGGACATACTGGTGCTCAAGGTATCCAAGGCATAAGAGGAATTAGTGGTGCAACAGGAGCACAAGGTATTCAGGGTATTCGTGGTTTAAGTGGTGCAACTGGTGCACAGGGAAGTCAAGGTATTCAGGGTATTCGTGGTTTAAGTGGAGCTACGGGAGCACAGGGTATTCAAGGTATAAGAGGTTTAAGTGGTGCTACTGGTGCACAAGGTATACAGGGAATTCAAGGCATACAAGGGGTTAGTGGACATACTGGTGTTCAGGGTATACAAGGCATTTCAGGAATAACGCCAACATTTACTTTTTCTGGTTCAGGTTCAACAATTGTACATCAAAATAAAATAGGTAATGCCTACACATTAAATATCTATGTACCTTCAGGAGCAACTGGTGCTCAAGGTATTCAAGGTATAAGAGGTTTAAGTGGAGCAACAGGTGCTCAAGGAATACAAGGTATTCAAGGCATAAGAGGCATTTCAGGAGCTACTGGTGCACAAGGTATTCAAGGTATACGTGGTATTAGTGGCGCAACTGGAGCACAAGGTATAAGAGGAATTTCAGGTGCAACTGGAGCACAGGGAATTCAAGGTATACAGGGTATTCGTGGTTTAAGTGGAGCTACAGGTGCACAAGGTATACAGGGAATTCAAGGTATACAAGGTATAAGAGGTTTAAGTGGAGCTACTGGTGCACAGGGTATACAAGGTATTCAAGGAATTTCAGGACACACTGGTGCACAAGGAATACAAGGTATTAGTGGAGCTACAGGTGCACAAGGCATAAGAGGCATTTCAGGAGCTACAGGAGCACAAGGCATTCAAGGCATTTCAGGAGCTACTGGTGCTCAAGGTATACAGGGAATACAGGGCATAAGAGGTTTAAGTGGTGCTACTGGAAGTCAGGGTATCCAAGGCATAAGAGGAATTAGTGGTGCAACTGGTGCTCAAGGTATACAGGGTATTCAAGGTATTCGTGGTTTAAGTGGAGCTACTGGTGCTCAAGGCATCCAAGGTATACGTGGTATTAGTGGAGCTACAGGTGCTCAGGGTATACAGGGAATTCAAGGTATACGTGGTATTAGTGGCGCAACTGGAGCACAGGGTATACAAGGCATACAGGGAATTAAAGGCGATAAAGGTGATACTGGAAGTCAAGGGATTCAAGGCATTTCAGGAGCTACTGGTGCTCAAGGTATACAGGGAATACAGGGCATAAGAGGCATTTCAGGAGCTACAGGTGCTCAGGGTATACAAGGTATACGTGGTTTAAGTGGTGCAACTGGAGCGCAGGGTATTCAAGGCATACAGGGAATTAAAGGTGATAAGGGTGATACTGGAAGTCAAGGCATTCAGGGTATACAAGGAGTTTCAGGTTTAACTAAAACCAATTATTATACATTTATTCAAAGTGGAGCAACTATTATTAAAACTGGAGCTACAAATACTGTTACAATATATTCTCCAATTATAGCAACACCATCTTGGACTACATTAACTAATAAACCTGCATGGTTATCAGGTACGACTTTAAGTATCTTTCAAACTGGACATACACATAGTCAATATAGTACAACATCACAAATTAATTATTATACTGGTACTACTGAACCTGCAAATTATTATAATAAAACACAAATTAATAGTTATACAGGTAAAACCAATACTGCAATAACTAATGCAATTACTGGTGCAACATCAGGTATAACATTAAGTAGCAGAATCGTTAAAAATAATTTAATTACTGGTCTTAGTGGTGGTCAAACAATAATTGGTTCAACCTCAACAAATTCAGGATTAAATATAATATCAACTTCTGCAAGTGGTACAACAGGTGCTGATATTGTTTTTAAAGTTGGAAATAATGGTAATACTGAAGCAATGAGAATTTTAAATAGTGGAAAAATAGGAATAGGAAATGCTTCACCTACAATAGGGTTAGATATTGGTTCAAATACTGCAGGACAAAATGCAAAAACTTATGCCACCATTGGTGCAGAATTAGCACCACCATTAACCACATCATTTTGGACATTAGGGTATGATGCTGGTGTTGGTGGTTGGAAAGCAACTGGCGGTACTTTAGTAAAAACAGCAAGTACTAATTCATTAACTGCAACTCCAACAGGAACATCAAACATTCAAATAGGACATACATATAGAGTAACCATTATAGTTAGTGCTGTTTCCGTAGGTAGTTCAATAAATTATCAACTTGGAGGAGTTTCTGGTCTTTATTATTTACTAAGTGCAAGAACATATACTTGTGATATATTAGCTACAACAACTGGTAAACTAATTATTATAGCTCCCGCATCTCAAACAATAACTATAACATCTATTAGTATAAAAGATAAAACAGTAGGAACAGGCGATTTATTAATTGATGGTAATTTAAAATTAGCATCAAATCAAATTCAAACTGCGGATGGTATTACCTTAATGTCATGGTCTATAGCTGGCTCAAGTGCTACGAATGCCCTACCAGTTATTACTTTAGGAACTCAATCATATCTTTATGCTGGAAATATAACGACTGCTGCATTAGCTGCGACTACAGGAGCATTTAGCTATGTAGCATCAACAAAAACAGCTTTAACACTAACATCAACTGATGGATTAGTTGTAACCAATACTACTGCTGCTTTAGTAGGACAAGACCAGATATCTCCCCGTATTAGATTATCTGGTACGGCTTGGAATACAACTGCAGTAGCAGTTAGTAATACGATGAACTGGATAATAGAAAACTTATCTACTAAAGGTACTACTCCAACTTCACTATTGAGATTTGCTTTTGATAGAAATGGTGGGGGTTATACTTACGTGGATGGCATTGCCCAAAATGGAAGTATGGCAATAGGTTTTGCAACAGCACCTATGTATATGCTTGATGTTAATGGTAGTGCAAGAATAATAGGTGCAAATTCATTGGTAATGGGTGGAACATCTACAAGTATTAGTGATTATAGTCATACTCTTTATAATAATTCTGGTAATTTAACTTTTAAACCAAGAGTTGATAGTTATTCAGGATTTACTTTTACAAATGCTGCTGGTACTACTAATGTTGTTAGAATTGATACAACATCAGGAAATCTTTATGCAGCAACAAGTGTAAAAAGTCCAATTATATCAGGTACAACTATTTATGGAGTAACTAATATAGTTAGTTTAGCAGGAGATTCTATTATAGCTCAATCATTAACTGAAAGAACATCAACATCTACTACTCCAACCAAGTTAAAAGATATTAAAATAAATGCTTATTCAGGAACATATAGAATTAAATTTGATGTTAAATATGCAAGTGGAGCAGGTGGAGCAGCACTAATTGAAAAAGGTGCTAGTGGAGTAGGAACACCACGAACTGCAACTACAAGTTATGTTACTTATAGTGAAGATATAGCAGGTTGGTCTCCCGGTGATGATATAACAATTTATGTACAAGCTGGAGTAGGAAGTACAGTTTATATAAGAAATTTTATTATTAGTACAAATGAATATACCATTGTTTTAGATTAAAAAAATATATTAAAAATTTAAAATTATAATAGTAAAATTGTTAAATTTACAAAAAATAAAATTTTATGAGTAAATTATCTGAAATATATGAAGGTTGGAAAAATTTTACATTTCCTAATCCAAAAATAGAAGCAGAGGCAAAAAGAAGAATTGAAATTTGTATTGTTTGTGATAAATTAACTAAAAGAAATACTTGTAAACTATGTGGTTGTTATATGCTAGCCAAGGTTCGCAGTCCAAAAGCCCATTGTATCTTAAAAAAATGGTAATTAAATAGTATTACTTGTAACTACATATATATTATTTAATTCCGACACATTGTTTTTTTGTAGCTCATTAAGTAACTCATTTTTTCTTCTATCAATTAATTCGTTGACTTTATTTAATATCTTTTTTCTTTCGTTTATCATATATTAACAATAAGGAATATTTTGAATCTTATCATTCATTTCTCTTGTACGGATATCCATATTAGTTTCATTTTCAATAAAGTCTGCAGTATATTCCCTAATAAACAACATTTGTATTTTTTGTGGTGCTTTTTTGAATGCAATAAATTCTATTTCATCACCATCTTCAGTAGATAATATAACATTTATATCGTTCCAATTTAATGAGTTAAACCATGATTCACCATATGGTGCAACATCATTACTACCCTTATCATAAGAAACATTTTTACTAAATGAAATATCATCACTATCGAAATTTAAATAAAAAATAATTGGTTTTTTTTGTGGGTCATAAGTATATTGAATCTTTAAATAATATTCAATGGTAAGTTTATTTGCATCGTCAACATCCTCTTTCCAATTTCCACCAATACGAGCGTCAGTAACTTCTACAATTTTTATTTTATCTTTTTTATTTAAAAGCGAATCACAAATAAATTGTTTTTGCATATCTTCATTTTTTAGTAAATCAGTGTCTTCCTGTCCCTTAAGACGTTCATCATTACTTAAAAAATCAAAATTTGTAATTTCTTCATTAATTATTTTTATGATTTTTTTATTCTCCATAAAATCATTTTTTATAAATACTAAATATTTTATTTAAAAGTTGATTAATATCATCAAAAATACTTAAATTATATTTATATTATAAGTATTTATATACAGAGAATCATTGCTTAACTAGTAATTAAGTTAGTTCTGAGAATCAGGAATGATTTTTAAAAATTTAATGCCAGATAGTGGTTATTTTTTAAAATAAAATGATATTTAAAATGTAATTGCATCATATTTATTATGATGCAATTTTTTTATGTGTTATTATCATAAAATAAAAAAATTTTATAATTTAATGCCAACAACTAAAATATCATCTGTTTGTGGGAAACAACCTTTCCATTTTAATAATCTTTGTTCGATTAATTGACATTGATATTGTAAACTTAAATGTTGAAATGAACATAATAAATTATAAAAAACATTTTTATTAAATTTTTTATTATTATCTCCACCAAATTGGTCAACATATCCATCTGTGTGCATATAAATTACATCACCTGTTTCATAATTTATTTCTTCTGTAACAAATTTTTTATTAATACTATAATAATCAATACCACCAATTAAATATGAATTTCCTTTATATATGTTGATTTTCTTTTGACCTTTCATAATATATAATAATGAACCATTACATCCACTAAAACGTATTTTCTTTTCTTTTTTATTAATGGAAATTAAAGCTAAATCAATTCCATCTTGATAATTATTCTCTACTGATTGTTTTAATACTTTACAAAGATTAGCATCAAGTTTTATAAGTATATCTGTTGGATTATCATAATTATTTTCATTTTCAACAATTTCATTTAAAAAATTAGAACCAAGCATGGCTAATAATGAACCAGATACACCATGTCCAGTACAATCGGCAACCACAATAACAACATTATCACCATCTGCTGAAAACCAATAAAAATCTCCACTTACAATATCTTTTGGTTTATAATATATAAATGCTTCTTTGAAATTATTAAGTAATAAATCAATTTTGGGTAATGTTAAACTTTGAATTCTTTCAGCAAAAATAATACTTTGTGTCATACTTCTTTTCTCATCATCAATTATATTATAAGATTCTTGCAATATTTTGATTTCAGATTCTAATTTAGTAATTTCTGCCTTATATGAATATTTAAGAAAAACGTTTTCAATTGAAAATGGTAAAAAGAATAAATGGTCATTACTAACGTAATCATCAAATCCTTCTTTAAGTAACTCGATAGCAAAATCATCATTAATTGACCCTGAAAGTAATATACATGGAATATTTGGATAAATATTCTTAGCAATTCTCATTGCTTCTAATGAATTGAAACCTTCTGGTAATACATGATTACATATGATAATATCAATAGCATTATCATTTAATAATTCAATATAAGATTTTCTGTTTTCGGCAATCAATACTGATATATTGTTTTCACCGTTTCTTAATAATTGAAGTATCGTCTTTGCTTGAACATTGGAATTTTCCAATAAAAGTATTCTAATGGAATTTTTCATTTTCAAATTATTTATTGACCATTAATTGCCTTTAATACTTTATCTTCTTGTTCTTTTAAAGCCTTTAATACTTTATCTTCTTGTTCTTTTAAAGCCCTTAATACTTTATCTTCTTGATTTTTTACTGCTGCAAGAACCTTAATTTCTTGTTCTTTTACTGCATCATGTACTTTATCTTCTTGAATTTTTAATGCATTATGTACTTTATTTTCTTGATACTTTAATGCATCAAATATTCTTTCTTCTCTACTATTTAATTCGGTAATAATTGCATTAACAATAGTATCTACATTATTTTTTAACATATTTGATAATTCCATTTCCTTTATTTCATCCTGACGTATTAATAAATTTTTAATAAACTTCACATCAAATTCATTTAATGTCATATTCTCAATTAATAGAATATCATCATAATTTTTTTCATTATTACTCATTTTCTTTCTTTATTAAATTTATAATTCGTTCATTAATATATTTAAGTCGTAAAACTAAATCAGTTTTTATTTTATTGAGAATTTTAAGTGAATGTACTTCATATGACTCATATGGCATATTAACATTATCTATATTAATTTTCATTTTTAATTATAATCAATTTTTTTTATATTATTTTAAATTTTCCCAATAATGTAATAAGTGTTACAATTAATGATATACCAGCAACAATATATGCAATTACTGTATTTCCACCTGCTTTAATATTTTCGCTTTTTTCAACTTTAATTGTAAGTGCGTCAATTTTATCGTTAGCATTTTTTAATAACACTTCTGTTTCAATACGTGGCATAAGTGTTCTTGACTGGTCACCAAGTTGTGCACGAAATTCGTTTACACCTTCAAAACGCTTTTCAGTTGCAGTTTCTGCTTTATTTACTGCCAATTCCATTGCTTGATATCTTTGTGTTACTCGTTCATCTCGTTCAGCAAGCAATACATTATAGTGTTCATATTGATTTTTCAATACAATATCATAATGCTCCTTAAGAGCTTCAAGCGTCCAAATTTGTTTAGTAGTTTTCATTGATTTATTTTATTGGTGTTAAATTTTTATTGAAAAATGTGGCTATCTAACACTAATAAATACATTTAGGGTATTTAAAAAAGGTTACACATTTCCGATAATATGTTACATGATTCACACATTTTTTCTTATTAATAAAAATTTTTTTAAAAAATGCTTGTATTTATAATTTTAATGCATATATTTGCAATGATTTTGTTAAACATAGTTATAAAATTTTAGTTATGAAAAATTTAATGCATATTAACCCCCAACAACATCCACAGGTGACTGAATGGGGAAACTATGCTTAAGTTTTTTAAGAAGTGAGAGAGCAATTAGTAGACCCCATTCAAACGAATGGGGTTTTTTATTATATATATCGGGGTGTAGGTCTGTAGTTGGTAGCAGTCCTGCCTTGGAAGCAGGTGGAGAAATCCCTCGCACGTTCGAACCGTGTCACCCCGAAGTGATTGATGTTAAATTACTTGCACGTAGTAATCACTGCATAACCAAAAGGTTAACTAAAAATTTAGCAAAGTTCTTTGAAATACCTATAGTTCAACTCGTATTTTTTCGACATCCACAGTATTTATAATAAATTTAAATATTGTGTGTGAAAAAAAATTAATTGAGATTATTGAAACATCTAAATCTAAAAATGAAATATTATTAAAATATTTTGGATTTTCAAATGCTAGAGTATATGAAGAATTAAACGAATTTATATTAGAAAATGATATTAATGTATCACATTTTAATAAAAAAATAAAATATTGTTTAAATTGTAATAAAAAAATAAATAGTAGAAACAAATTTTGTAATAGTTCATGTGCTGCAACATTTAATAATAAAAAAAGAAAATTAAGTAACGAAACAAAAAATAAAATAAGTGATTCATTATTAAACAATAGATTTATTAATAATAAAGTTAATCGTGAAACTAAAAAAATATGTGTAATATGTAAAAATGAATTTATTTCTCAAAAATGTTTAAGTGGAAAACCAAGTAAATCTAAATGTTGTTCAAAAGAATGCCATTTAAAATTAAAAAGTAATAATACTAAAGATTTTATAAATAAAAGAATTGCAAATGGTATTCATAAAGGTTGGACAGCAAGAAATATTATTAGTTATCCTGAACGGTTTTTTATTAATGTACTAAAAAATAATAATATTGGTTATAAACATAATTATCCAGTAAATAAAAGAAATTTAGGCTTAACCGATTCATGTAATTATTTTTTAGATTTTTATATTGAAGATAAAAATATTGATTTAGAAATTGATGGTAAACAACATAATTATAGAAAAGAACATGATGTAATTAGAGATAAAATATTAAATGATAATGGATACGTTGTTTATAGAATAAAATGGAAAAATATTAATACTGAAAATGGTAAACAATATATAAAGAATGAAATAAATAAATTTTTAGAATATTATAATAATATATAATTTATATGGGATGATTGGTGTAGCGGTAGCATGCCAGATTGTGATTCTGTCGGGGAGGTTTCAAATACCTCATCACCCCCAATATTGCCTTGTTGTGTAATGGATTAGCACAATTGACTTTGAATCAATTAGTTACAGTTCGAATCTGTACATGGCAACAATATTTCCTTATGATGTAATGGTAACATTTCATTCTCTGAAAATGAATATTTAGGTTCAAATCCTAATAAGGGAACTATTTATATTTTTTATAAAATTTAATCTATTTTTTTATTATCTTTGCAAATTAATAATTAAAAATTATGATATATAATCTTTATCTCGATGACTTCAGAGAACCTGTAGATTCTTTTTATTATTTAGGGAATCCAACATATAATATTCTTGATTGGAAAATTGTAAGAAATTATGATGAGTTTGTAAAAATGATTCAAGAAAATGGTATTCCAGAAACTATTAGTTTTGACCATGACCTTAATTATATTGATTATGAAAGAGTTGCTAATTATGATGATAATCCAGAAAAAACTGGTTATCATTGTGCTAAATGGTTAATATATTATTGTATTGACAATAAATTAGAAATACCTAAAACAATTCTAATACACTCAATGAATCCGGTTGGAAGTCGAAATATTAAATCATTATTTGATACTTATAAAAAAATATTTTAAAAAAAGTTTGTATATATTGTAACATTTTATATCTTTGCAACGTATTTAGAATTAAACGAAGTTAGTAAAACAAATTTAATAATTAAAAAATAATGAAAAGATTACTCGACATATTAGTATCAGAGATGGCAGTTGTCCTATTATGGGCAGATGCAGAAGATATTGTTATATTTGGTCGAGAAAGATAATATTTCCTTTCTTAATGAAAAAATCTCGACCACTTAAAAATGGTCGAGATTTTTTTTTGAAAAGAATGTAACAAAAATTAATATTGTTCGTATAATGTTCTTTGACATGTTGGAAATTTTCGAGGCTGTAGTATAATGGCTAGTATAACTGCCTGTCACGCAGTGGGTTAGAGTTCGAATCTCTCAGTCTCGGCAAAATATTAATGTGGACGCAAGTTCGATTCTTGTGACCTCAGATGAAAATTCTGAATTAGGTGTACGACTCAGCAAGGAAGAGCGACATTAATATTTTATGCAGCGTTATACAAGCGGTTAAAGTGGCAAGACCTTCAATCTTGTACCGAAAGGTTTCGCTGGGTTCGAATCCCACACGCTGTACAAATGTTAAATTAAAACTAATTTTAATTATGGAAAATTTGTATATTAATGCAACGAACAACACACCCGCAGTTTTTTTTAATATTAAAAGAGGTATTCTTACAATAACTGGAAAATCATTTCCTGAGAATTCCTTAATGTTCTTTGATAATATTGATAAAGCATTAGATGAATTTATTAAAAACCATTCAGATGTTGATTTAACAATTACTTGTGAATTTGAATATATTAATTCATCATCAAATAAAGCACTTTTTAATATATTACAAAAAGTTGCAAAATCCCTTACCAATATTTTAGTTGTTTGGAAATATGAAGAAGATGATGAAGATATGAAAGAACAAGGAGAATTTTTTGAAACATCACTTAAACCTAAAATTCATTTTCAATATAAGCATTTTTTACTTCCAAAACAATTTAAATAGAAATGCTCGGTTCGTCTAATGGTTAGGACAAAAGATTCTCATTCTACGTTCTCAGCATTGATAATTAAGATAACTATTTGTTATATTGTTTTTAAAATTGAATGAATTAATAATAGAAAAACGAAATAATTAATTTGCTGCATTATGCAAGTGGTTAAAGCGACTTGCCTCTCAAGCAAGTGCCGAAAGGCTTCGCAGGATTCGAATTCCTCATGCAGTACAAAATTTAAATCATTCTAATTAAACAATTTCGATTCTTTTTAAGAGTATATAGTATTTATATAAAATATTATATATGAATAAATGTTTAAATTGTGGTAAAGAAGTAAAAAATAAATATTGTAATTCAAAATGTAGAAATAAACACAACCCTACAAAATATATTCCTACATTAGAAAGTATTGAAAAACAAAAAATAACTGTTTTAAACAAATGGAAAATTTTTAAAGTTAAATGTTTTACATGTAAAAGCGAATTTGAAATTAGTGAATATAACGTTAATATTCCAAAAAAAGAAAAATATTTTTGTTCAAGAAGTTGTGCAAACACTAGAAAACATAGTGAAGAAACAAAACTTAAAATAGGTTTTATTAATAAAAAAAATTATTTGTTACACGATAAAAATAAAAGGTGGGTACAAAAAAATTTAAATAAAAGAATATTAAAAACTTGTCCTATTTGTAAAAATGATTTTTGGGTGAGAGAATCTGGAAATAATAGAATATATTGTTCAAAAAAATGTTATTGTAATGATAAAAATTGTAAATATAGAGGTGTTAGTAAGGGTGGTTATAGAAAAGGTTCTGGTAGAGGTAAATCTGGTTGGTATAAAGGATATTGGTGTGATAGTAGTTATGAATTAGCATTTGTTATCTATAATATAGACCATAAAATTATTTTTGAAAGAAATAATAATGGATTCGAATATTACATTGATAATATAAAACACAAATATTATCCTGATTTTATTATCGACAATGTTTATTATGAAATAAAAGGATATGAAAGGAAAAAAGATATTTTAAAATATAATTCTTTTAAAAAACCATTAATTGTTATGAAAAAAAACGAACTAAAACATATTTTTTCATATATAATTGAAAAATATGGTAAAAATTATATTCATTTATATGATGATAATCCATATAATAAGTTAACTAATTTTTGTAAAGTCTGTGGAAAGCAATGTAAATCAAAAAATATATATTGCTCAAGACAATGTGCTGGTAAAGGTAATAATAGAAATAGTGTTTGGAAATAATTATTTTACATAAGATTCATTAAAATAATGTCAAAACTTACAGAAATACTAACATTATCATATAAAATTTGATTTAATGCTGGCTTTTACTAACAAATATATTCCCTTAACTCAGATGGGTCAGAGTGCTTGCCCTACAAGCAAGATGTCGTAGGTTCGAAGCCTACAGGGAATACAAAAGATTGTAGTGCCAAATACAATCATAATATCGCCTTAATTACCGATATTTAATATTTATCGGTTAAAAAGGCGATATTTGTTCTACAACCGATAATTAAATGCCCTAATGGTGCAACTGGAGTGAGACACGATTGTCTAAGAAGCAATTTTTTAGTGAAAACTAAAATATCCGTTCGAGTCGGATTTAGGGTACATTTAGCCGAGTGGACAAAATGGTAAAGTCTGTGCGCTTAGAACGCATAATCATTGGTGAGAGTTCGAGTCTCTTCTTGGCTACTAAATAATAATTGGGGTCGTAGCTTAACTGGCTAAAGCACCTGACCTGCAATCAGGAGAGTGAGGGTTCGATGCCCTTCGATTCCACGGTAGAAAGACTGTTAAAAATTTCATAGTTCCAAGTAATGGAAAGCATAGAAATTTAATATGGGTCTTTAGTTCAAAGGAAAGAACGTCTGTTTTGCACTCAGAAGATTGGGTTCGAGTCCCGAAGTATCCACAATATGGCTCTGTGATGGAATTGGTAGACGTGTTTGTCTTAAAAGCAAATGTCTTCGGGCGTGTCGGTTCGAATCCGACCAGAGCTACAAAAATTATTTCAGTAATATACACATCGGTAGGCATTGGTAAGCCAAACACTCTCCAAAAGTGCGACCAGTAATGGTTTTGAGCGTTCGAATCGTTCTCGGTGTGCTTTGATATCTAAATAAAACTTATTTTTTATTTGCATATATTTATATAATAGACTAAATTTGTAAAATTATGTTAATAATTTCGAAGAAAAAAGATTTTTACGATGGTGTTGTTGGTACTATGGGTATTGATAAGACACTTGTTTATGACCGTGAAATAATTGAGGTTGAAGAAAAAAAATTCCCATCAATATTTCAAAGAAAGGGATTTTCTTTTAAAAAAAGTAAAGATTCGCCTTTTTTAAATATTGGAAATCATACAATAAAAAATGAACAATATAAAAATTATCAAAATTGTAGTTCTTTTATTATTGGATTTTGTGGAAAATTATATATTGGTTGGAAATTATATTATGAAAACAAAAAAGATTATCCAGAAACACTTATAACTACAATTACATATGATTTTGATTTAATAAAAACAATTATTGATAATAAAGGTTGGTATGGAAATCTTGAAGAACACTATAATTATATTAAAAATTACGATGCTCTTCAATTATTTAGAGATTTTAAAGCACCTATTTTTATTTATGATAGTGATTATAATAGAAAAAGTGTTGGTCATTATTATAGACGTGATGAAAAACTTTTTATTAATCCAATTTTAAGTGATTATCTGTTTTATAGAGTATTTGATAGTTTTCAAGCATTTCAGGAAATAAGTATGTTTATTGGTGGTGTTCTTGGTAGAGGTGAAAAAGAAATTATTGAAGTGGCTGATAAATATAAAATTGAACAACACGGTTTTGATTATAAATGGAGTTTTAGAAAAGAACCGAAAAATAAAAAATAATAACAACTATTTATTATTAGAATAAAAGTTCTTTAAAATAATGGGGATGAATGGATTTGACTGTATGTAGAAAAATGATGTAAGCAAGTAGTAGTTGAATCGGACTACTTTAAAAAGGTTCAAAACAATAAATGCAGAAGACATTATGTCTATTCCTACTTCCTTGACAAAAGGAAACAGCGTATTTGTAAAGAGTGCCGTACTTTCAATTGCGTAACAGGAAAAAATAAACAGCAAAAAACTTCCCAAATCAGAAAGGAAGTAAAATAAGTTCTGGACAGTTTTGTAGTTGTTCTGGAAAAATACAATTAACATTTTGCTGATTTATGAAAATCAAATAAACTTGTAGAAAACTTATTAATCACATTGCAACACCGGGGAATCGATGCCCCGCATCTCCACCACATAATTTCCAATTCCACAGTATTCATATGAAAATATAATACTGTGGCAAATTGGAAAGAACGCAGAAAAATTATTACAACAACTTGAACCAAAAGTTCGTAAGAGTTTAAATCCCGTCAGAGCTACAAATAAACAAACCAAGTATTTATATTAAAATTATGACAAATATTAGAAAACCACTTCAAAAAGAAGATGATTGTGGATGTGGAAAATCGGTTAAAATAACTGAAAGGAAAAAAATAAACTATAGACGAATTATAAAGAAAAAAGTATAATTTCCTTGTGATGAAATTGGCAGCACATGCTCTCCCCAAAAGCGAGTGCCTTCGGGCGTGTGGGTTCGACTCCCACCAAGGAAACAAATAGAGGGAAATTTTATGTACATGATATTACAAATTCCCATGCGTGAACAGAATTATGATTTTGATTGTAGTCTTGCAGTAGCATGGTCACACTTAAAACATTCTAAAATAAAAGTTGATTATAATACACTTTTAAAGATATCAAAGATTTCACCAATTGATGGATTATGTCCAGAAAAATTAGTTACTTTACTAAAAAAATTTGGTTTAGAAACCAAATTAGAAGAACATAAAAATATAAGATATTTAAAAAATCAAATAAACAATAAAAAACCAGTAATTGTTCTTTTACAAGCAAGAAAAGAATATAGAAAATCTTGGAAAAATACTTGGAGTCATGGACATTACTGTATTGTATTTGGTTTCGATGATTTTCGAGTATTTATTTATGACCCATATATTGGTGGAATTAAATTATTTACATTTGACCAATTTAATAATCGTTGGCATGATGAATGGAATGATAAAAAATATACTAAATCAGTAATAATTAAAAGCGAATAACAATGAATTTTGGATTAAGAAAAAATAGTAAAATAAGATTCAAAAATTATGAAGATGAAATTGATGAATCTGAAATTGATTTAGCTAATCCTGAAATAATGGAATTAACATTTAAAAGTATTGAATGGTCATTAAAAGAACATAAAGATATAATCTCAAAAATATAAAATTATGAAAAAAAATTTTGAATTCTTGTAACGCACTAAAGCGTAACAAGAAAAATGGGAAGTAAAAATTTAGTTAAAACAACCACAAATCGTGGTGAATTCAATCGTGCATATAAATTGCATCTTGAACAAACAGGAAAAATTCATTGTTCATACTGTGGTTATCATCAAAATGAAAACAATGATAAAAAATGGTATGGCGGAATTATTTACGATGATATGGAAACTTGTCATGGTAAAAGAAAAGGAACTAATACAAGATTTCCAAACTGGAAATTGGTTTCTAAAAATAAAAAACAATGGATGCGAAAACCAATTAAAATTGTTGAAGAACATAGAATTGGACACAAAAGAACTTATGTTGAGATTAAATTCTCAACATAATATAGCGATATCATTCAATGGTAGGATAACTCTCTCATAAGGAGGACATATAAGTTCGATTCTTATTATCGCTACGAATAAAAACATTATCAATAACAGATTTAGAATTCCAACATGTTTATTTTTTTATAAACAGTTTCCATCCAGCATATGCAACAGATGTAAATATCCAAAGTCCTAATAAAACTTCAGCAAATTCGGCATTAGTTTTACCATAAATATTATTGTATGCCAATACTATTACTATGTAATTGACAATCATAAACCAATTTTTTTTAATCCAAGCCAATGGTTTTGCAATGAACCATGCTTTTAATGCGGTCCATTTTGTAATGAACCATGCTTTAATTTCTTCCCAAATTTTTTTCATAATAATTATATTTTTTTATTTAAAATTTTAATTTACAAATTTGTGATTTAAAATCAAATTCTAATCCTGAAATATATAACGAACCGCTTTTTTGTAAAACAGCATCATCAATAACAAATTTCCAATTAAAGTCATTAATATTTTTTGGTGTATTTTGTTTTATTTCATCACTATGTTTATCACGCATTTCAATTGTAAATGTTCCTTCTGCTTTTTCCACTTCTATTACAAAATTTTCAATTCCCATATCATTTAACCAAAATAAAACTATCCATGTTATAACAATGTCACTTTCAATAATATTTGCATCAAATTCTGAAGTAAATGTATCATAATTAGAAAATGAAGAATTATTTAATCTTTGATTGAAATGAAATCTATTATCTTTTACAACTGATGCTTCATTTAGAAAATTTTGCACCTCTTTTTTAATGAAGTTATTAATATTTAAACCACCCATAAACATAATTTTATATAAATACTCTGTGATTCTTTAATTTTTTTATATATTTGCATATATTAAAAACAAATAAATTTGTAACATTATGTCAAAAATTGCGTATAAATTATTTAGAGAATTAAAATCTGGTGAAATAACATCACTTTTTATTAATAAATCGGAACAATTAAAAAGAAATGCATGGCTAGAAGCAAATTGTTATCCGACTAAAGGATATAAAGTACGACCATTTTGGCATTGTACTGAAAAACCAGAAGCACCGCATTTAAGTAATAAAAATAGAATTTGGCTTAAAGTTGAAATGAAAGAATATTCAGAATTTAATAGACCAATACATCAAGGTGGTAAATGGTTTTTAGCAAAAAAAATTAAAATTATTGGAAATGATTAATAATTATAATCAACAACATTGTTGGCAATATGATATCAGGTTAAATAATTTGACCAATGATTTAAAGCAAGCGAATATAACTATTGATGAAGCAAAAAAATTAAAAGTTGGTGATTTTGTTTTTCAGAATGAAGATAAGAAAACATGTTTTGATGAAATTAAAAAATTTATTGAAAGACATGAATGGTTGCAAAGAGTAAGTTTATACCCAACACACATATTTACAGCAAGATATAAAGGAATTTTGGCTGGTGTAGTAATTATTGATATGCCAAGTGTATTTTCAAAATTATTAGGAGAAGATACAAAAAAAATTGAAAGATTAATAAGTAGAGGTGCTTGTATCAGTTGGTCACCAAAAAATTTAGGAAGTTCTTTAATTATGTTTACAATTAATTGGATGGTAAAAAATACACAATATCGTTTATTTGTTGCTTATTCAGATGTTGAAGCAAAAGAATTAGGTACAATTTATCAAGCATGTAATTTTTATTATTTAGGTAAAAAATCTGGTGCAAAAAATCAATATAAAATTGAAACTGGAAGATGGGTATCTGATAGATATTTTCGAGCGAGGTCAGTCTATAAAAGACTTGCAAAAGAAAATGAAATCATTTGGCATGACGAATGGCAAAATGGTGATAGTGTAATGTTTGATAAAATGCCAGAAGAAATTGCATTACAAATAAGAAAACTTTCAAAAGAATATTTATTATCTTGTGAAAGTAGAGAAATGAAACCTAAACATAAATATGCATATGTATTAGGTATGAATAATACTGAAACAAAAAAATTGAGAAAAATATTTATAGAAAGAAACAAAATCTTTCAATATCCAAAAGAAAGAGGAAATTAATATGGAAATATTAGAAAAAATTGATTGGAATGTATTAAAAAGTTATGTTGACAACAATCTCATAATTGCAAATAAACATCCAGAATATGAGATTTGGATATTAAATTATTCACCTAAAGTTCAATTCAAAAAATTTTGGGATTTATATACCAGTTCTTGTAGAGGATTGGTTATTGATGCAGAAGGTAATATTTTAGCTAGGTGTATAAAAAAATTCAAGAACTATGAAGAACATGACCCTTCAGAAATTGATATGTCACAAGAATTTGAGATATTGGAAAAAATTGATGGTAGTTATATAGAAATTTTTTATTATATTCCACGTATGGAGTGGATTGTAGCTAGTAGAGGTTCATTTATTTCTGAACAAGCAATTGAGGCAAAAAAATTAATTAATAATTCTGTTTATGATAATTTAAATAAGAATTTTACGTATGTTTTAGAATACTTAGCACCTGAAAACCGCATTGTTGTTGATTATGGTGATAGAAGAGAACTTGTATTACTTACCATAATTAATACAAAAACTGGTGATGAAATATGCTATGACGATATTGTATCTACTTATTCAAAGTATTTTACAATCGTTAAGAAATACAATATAAATAATATTAAAAATCTTAAAGATTTACAAAAACTTGAAGAAGAAAACCGAGAAGGATTCGTTGTGAAATTCAAAGATGGATTCAGAGTAAAAGTTAAATTTGCAGAATATGTTAGATTACATGGTATTTTAACTAATGTTTCAAATCTAACTGTTTGGGAACATTTGATGAATAATTATGATTTTGATGCTTTACTTGATAAAGTTCCTGATGAATTTTTGGGTTGGTTGAATAAAACAATTAAAGAATTACAATTGAATTTCAATGAAATCGAAAGAAAATCATTAAAAGAATTTGTAAGAATTTACCATGTTAATGGAATTACTGACCGTAAAGCATTTGCTATGGAATCAATAAAATCAGAATATCGCTCAATATTATTTCAATTATATGATAAAAAAAATTATAATAATATTATATGGAAGCAAATACGACCAGTATTTTCGAAACCGTTTTCTCGAAATACAGAAAATAGTTTGGAAAATAATTAATTCATTTTATATTGTCATAGTATTTAAAAGCGAAGAATTTTCTTCGCTTTTTTTGTATTTATAAAAAAATGTTATTAAATAGATTAATTATATAATCATGAATATAATTGAAATCATACGAGAAGAAGTTAAAAATTATTTAACGGAATCTAAGCAAACAGAACAACAAGCAATTGCTATATTAAAAAAAGGTGGAATTGCAGATAATAACATTAATAATTTAATAATTAAATTTCGAGGTATTGATAGGTCAAAAAATCAAGTGCTTATTCCAATCATGTCTAAAGCATATCTTGAAGTTGGTGATAGAGGATTAAATGATATGCTACATTTATTTACAACAATATCTGAATTACTTAATACAAATAAAATTACCACACCACAAATATCAGATACAAGATATATCATCAATAATAAAACTTTTTCAAATTATTTAAAGTTTGCTGAATTTATTCATGGTTTAGAATTTATGTCTAAAGGTCATGAACAATGGAAAGGTAAAATTAATGTAGATACTAATGAACCACCAATATGGGAAGGTAATAATATTAAAATTTATGATGGTAATGATGTTGGTAAATGTATTCATTATACTACTGGTGCACTTACAGGACAACATTATGGTTTTTGTATTGGGCAACCAGCAAATACCATGTGGCAAAGTTATCGAGATACTAAAACAAGTACATTTTATTATGTTATTGATGGTAATTATGATTTAAGTAATCCGTTACATATTGTTGTTGTTGATGCTACTGATAGAGGAATTGAATTAACTGATGCTAGTAATAGTACTGGTAATATTGCAAAATATGCAAACAATACTAATGCTTATTTAAGATATTTAAAAACTAAAGGTGTTCCAATAAATAAATTATTTGTTAATAAACCAAAAACACCTGAAGAAGAAAAAGAAACAGCAAATTTGGGTACAAAAAATCATAATTTAGATTGGTTCAAAAAACTTACATTTGAAGAAAAATCAAAATATATTGGACGTGGACAATTACTTGGTGATGAACAATTTGAATATTTATGGCAATATAAAAATGATAAGGGTGGATTTCATTTACTTCATCAATATCTTGATACTGGACAACCAATACCAGAAAAACAATTTAATGTATTAATAAATGAAGAGGTTTAATATTTTTTTATGGATAAAGCACAAAAGTCACTAATTGACACATATTATCGTAAAAGGGCAATAGCTGCAAGCCATAAGCTAAGATATAAATATTTACCGTATGAATATAGTAAATATGCATTGGAAAATAAAATTATGGATTTTAGTAAATTAAGTATTGGTGATGTTTATGAAATTTATACTACAAATCCTAAAGTTCAACAATATATCACACCAATACTGGATGCATATAATAAAGAAAGTACCGGATTTTTAAAAATACTTCTAAATTATGAACATGGCGATAATTTTAAAGAATTAGAAAATTTTATTACAAATAGTAATTTTTATAAAGAAAATGGAAGAGGAATTTATTTTCAAAATGATTATTTTACAATTAAAGTAGATAAAGATAATGTTATTAACATACTTAATTTAGGTGATAATTACGAAAATGTTACCTCAACTGCTGGTGGATATTATGGTAATGGATATGCAGATTCTGATAAGTTATTATATATGCAACGTACATTATCTAATAATAATATGTCAAAAATAAATGAAATTGCTAAAATGATGGGAGCAGATGATGAAACAATATCTGGATTTCAGAAAGAAGGTAATCTCTCAGATTTTTTAGATGAGCATAAATTAAATATAATTAATGAAATTTATTTATCTGAATATGGTGAAGCATTTGACAATGCCAATATAACTGCAGCAGAAGAACAATTAGAAACATTTCCATTGAAAATTAATAATGATGAAACTGAATTTATGATTGATAAATTATTACCTTTTATATATAAAAATAATTTTAAAAACATTTCAACTTTTGACCAATTTTTAGATAATTTGGGAACGAAAAATGATATTAATTATGAAAATATTTATGAAACGGCATATAATAATATGGATTTAACTGAACTTAATCAAGCAATTGATGATAAATTAGTTGATATTATTAATGGATTTGATGACCCTGATAGTGATTATTATGGACTTGTTAAAGGATATACAGAATTACAAGAATATATTTCTAAATATAAATTTACACCTGTTAATAAGAAAGGAATAATTGCTACATATAAACAACAAGATAAAACAATTAATATCACCGAATTTAAATATGACGAAAATGAAGAAGATAATAAAAAACTAAAATTTAAAATTCATTTTATTTATAACGGTGGTAAAACTCCATTTGAAAGGTCGGGTTGGATATTTGCTTCTAATTTAGGTAATTATATTAAACAACAAGAAATTAAAATAATGAGAGAAGCAATACAAATTTCATAAATCACACATTAATTTAAAATAATTTAATTTTTTGTAACATTTATTTGTTTTATTCGTATTTATGATATACATTTGCAAAAGAAATTAATAATTAAAATAAAAAATAAAGCAATGTTTACATTTGGAACATATTATTACGGTAAAAAATCTTATAAGAAACAACTTATGAGAATCGGGAATGCTGTGTTCAAAATACAATGCTAATAAATTACAAAGTATAAATAACATAAACCCGATTCGAAAGTTTCGGGTTTTTTGCTTTTAATATATGTCATGGGAGTGCTGCTCAGATGGTGGATGGGCACGGGACTGTAAATCCCGCACTATGATACTCAGTAGGTTCGAATCCTACCACTCTCACTTTATAATTTCTCCTCGTAGCAAACAGGTGTATTGCTTCGGTCTTTTAAACCGAAGGGCTTGGTTCGATTCCAAGCGGGGAGACAAAATTCGAACTATTTTAATTTATTATGTATTTATATTAAAATAGTTCGAAATGAAAAAATGTAAAAATTGTCAAAGTAAAGATGCTATTAAATATAGTAAATATAGTAACGGTAATTTTTGTTCATCAAAATGTGCAAGAAGTTTTAGCACCAAAGAAAAAAGAAAAGAAATTAATGAAAAATTAAGTAACAAATTAAAAGGAAAACCTACTGGAATTAATAGATTTAATAATTTTTCAAAAGAAAAATGGAAAGAAATTAATGAAAAAAGAAAAGAATATTGGAAAAATAAATTATTTAATACAAATTTTAATGATTTGGGGGTTGATAGTAAAAGAAATAAAGTTATTTTAGAACAAAACGAACAATGTAATAAATGTAAATTATCTAAATGGCTTGATGAAAAAATAACATTAGAATTAGAACATATTGATGGTAATCATCAAAATAATAAAAGAGAAAATCTTGAAGCATTATGTCCCAATTGTCATTCATTAACCCCAACATGGAGAGGAAGAAACAAACAAAATAATAAACGTAAAATAAATGATGAAGAGTTATTAATGGCATTAATTGATTATAATTTTAATATGAGGCAAGCATTAATTTCTGTTGGATTGGCAGCAAAGGGTGGAAATTATTGTAGATGTCATAAATTAAAAAAAGAATATGAAAATACCTTTGTGGCTCAATTGGTAGAGTAGGTGATTCTTAATCATCGGGTTGTGGGTTCAAGTCCCATCAAAGGTACGTAATTTAAAACCTGTTAGAATTAACTAGCAGGTTTTTTTATTTAATGTATTTATATTCCCATACTTATTATTTTTATTTGGATTAAATAAAAATAACTTGCATTTTTGATAAAAAGATGTTATATTTGGGATAAAATAATTTTATGCTTAAGTAATATGAAAAATGGCAAACAAAAAAATTAAAAAAACAACTACAACCACCGTCACTGAAGAAATTGTTGACGTTCCTACAAACGAAAAAACTCAAATTATCTGTATACTTGACCGAAGTGGTTCAATGTCAAGTATTATATCTGATAGTATTGGTGGATTTAATACTTTTTTAAGAAAGCAAAAAGAATTAAAAGATGAAGCAACAATAACTGTTGTATTATTTGATAATGAATACAATTTACTTTATGACAATATTGATATAAAGAAAGCAGAAGAACTCACAAGTGAAATCTGGATTCCAAGAGGAATGACTGCTCTTTATGATGCAATAGGTAAAACAATTAATAATGTTAAAAGTATACATGCACGTCTTGGCAATGAAAAACCTTCGAAAGTTTTGGTTTGTATTGTAACTGATGGTGAGGAAAATGCTAGTCATGAATATAAACTTGATGATATTAAAAAACTTATAAAAGAATGCGAGAATGATAATTGGAATATTATTTATTTGGCTGCAAATCAAGATGCATTTTCTGTTGGTCAATCATTTGGTGTAAGTGCTGGAAATACTTTTACTTATATGGCAACAACTGATGGAGTAGTTAGTATGTCAAATACATTGAATAATGCATCAGTATCATATAGAAGTATGAACACAACAGATGGTAATTTTCAAAAATTGTCAAAATCTTTAATTACTACTGATGATGAAAATAAAAAAGATGTTAAAGATAGTGGGAATTTGAGTTTATTCAGCACTGCAGATGGAAATTCAGTAACATCAACCAATACTTTAATAGTTACTAAAGACAATAAATAATTTCTGTTTTTTTGTATCTAATTTCGTTTTATTTGGGGGCAAATTTGCTCCCTTTTTTTGTTAAAAGTTTCAGTACTAAATCATTAAAAAATTTAAAAAAATAATTAATAAAATCTAAATAAAAACTCATATACGCTTGTATTTATAAATGTTTTTCAATACATTTATAAAATAAAATATTATAAAAAATTATTATTCTCATGATAGAAAAATCTCAAAAAGTTTATTCCAAACAAGAAGTAGAAAAAGCAACATTAAATTATTTTAAAAATGATGAACTTGCAACAGATGTCTGGATTAAGAAATACTGTTTAAAAGACGAAAAAAATTATTACGAATTAACTCCAGATGATATGCATCGAAGAATTGCAAAAGAACTTGCAAGAATCGAAGCAAATTATCCAAATCCAATCAATGAAGACCAAATTTACGAAACGCTAAAAAATTTTAAATATATTATACCTCAAGGTAGTCCAATGTCAGGCATTGGCAATGATTTTCAGGTTTCTAGTTTATCAAATTGTTTTGTAATTGGTCCACAAAAAGTTAATGGTATATACGAAGATTCATACGGTTCGATTCTTAAAATTGACCAAGAAATAATACAATTATCTAAACGTAGAGCAGGTGTTGGAACAACACTAGAACACATAAGACCAGAAGGAACTATAGTAAAAAATGCTGCATTAACATCAACAGGTATCATACCTTTTATGGAAAGATATTCTAATTCTATTAGAGAAGTAGCACAATTTGGGAGACGTGGCGCATTGCTCTTATCCACTCACATTAATTCAATAGATTGTGAATTATTTATTGATGCTAAAATAGACACTAAAAAAGTAACTGGTGCAAATATATCAATAAAGATTGATGATGAATTCATGGATGCATTAAATAATAATAAAAAATATATTCAAAAATTTCCAATAAAAAGTAATAATCCAATTTTACAAAAAGAAATTGACCCTAAAATAATTTGGAATAAATTAATGAAAAATAATTGGTTATCTGCAGAGCCGGGAATATTATTTATAGATAATATTCTACGTGAATCAGTTGCTGATTGTTACTCGGATTTAGGATTTGAAACAATTGGTGTAAATCCGTGTGGTGAAATAACTCTTTGCGATTCGGATAGTTGTAGGCTTTTACTATTAAATTTATATTCTTTTGTTGAAAAACCATTTACAGTTGAAGCATATTTTAATGAAAAAGTTTTTATTGAAACAGTAAAAATTGCTCAAAAATATATGGATGATATAGTGGATTTAGAATTGGAAAAAATTGAAAGAATTATAGAAAAAATTGAAAGTGACCCAGAAAGTGATGAAACCAAAAGAATTGAAAAAAATTTATGGTTAAGAATTAAAGATAAATGTATTAAAGGAAGACGCACTGGAACTGGTATTACTGGTGAAGGTGATATGCTAGCAGCGTTAGGTTTTAGATATGGAACAAAAGATGCCACAAATTTTTCAGTATATGTTCATAAATTATTAGCAATTAATAGTTATATTTCATCAGCAGAAATGGCAAGAGATAGAGGAACATTTCCTATTTTTAAATTTGAAAAAGAAATTAATAATCCATTTGTTAATAGATTATATAATGATTCTAATGAATTATTTGAATTAACAAAAAAATATGGAAGAAGAAATATTTCATTATTAACAATTTCACCAGCAGGGTCTGTTTCAATATTAACGCAAACAACATCAGGAATTGAACCATTATTTTTACCATATTATAAAAGAAGAAAGAAAATAAATCCAAACGATAAAAACAGTAAAATAGCATTTGTTGATGAAATAGGTGATTCTTGGGAAGAATATTTTGTTTTTCATAAAAAATTTAAAATTTGGGCAGAAATAAATGGATATAATAATATTGAATTATTAAATGAAGATTTTTTAAATAAAATATTTGAACAATCTCCATATTATAAAGCATGTAGTAATGATATTGATTGGAAAGAATGTGTTAATATGCAAGGTGCTATAAATAAATATGTTGACCATTCAATTTCAAAAACAATTAATCTACCTACTGACACAACAGTTGAATTAGTTGATGAATTATATAGAACTGCACATTCTGTTGGTTGTAAAGGAATAACTGTTTATCGTGATAAAAGTCGTAATGGAGTGTTAGTTAGTATCGAAGAAAAAAAAGAAGAATTTCATGACATACATGCAATAAAACGTCCCAAAAGATTAAAAGCCGAAATTCATCGTTTTCAAAATAATTTGGAAAAATGGATTGCAGTTGTTGGCATAAAAGATAATAGACCTTACGAAATATTCACAGGTAAATTCGAAAATGGATTAAGTAATCTTCCCAATACGGTAAAAGATTGTGAAGTGGTTAAAAATATTATTGATGGAATTGATATTGATGGAAAACCATGTAAAATTAAAAGGTATGATATTGAATATATTGATTTAAATGGTGTAAAACAAACACATATAGGTTTAAATCATGCATTTAATCCCGAATTTTGGAACTATGCTAAACTAATTTCTGGTATAATGCGACATGGAATGCCAATTATTAAACAATTTGAATTAGTTGATTCACTTAATTTTAAAGAAGATTATATAAACACTTGGAAAAACGGTGTTGCACGTATTATAAAAAGATATGTTAAAGATGGTGAAAAAAGTAAAGGCAATTGTCCGGAATGTGGTGGAACTGATTTTGTATTTGCAGAAGGTTGTATTCGTTGTGTTAAATGCTCTTGGTCAAAATGCGGTTAATTGATTATTAGTGCTTTTATATACACTATTAATTCAAATAATTGTTTCTAAGAAAAAAATTAAATAACATGGGAATTATGTAATATTATATGGGAATTATATAACATTTTAAAATGTTATTATAGTATTTATTATAAAGGAGATTATCATGAAAATATTGTTTTTATTGAAAAAAAGAGGTTATGGTGATTATGGATATAGTACAAATGGTTCGTCATACGGTTTAATTAATTCTTCATTACAATTAATTTATTTTTTAGAAAAAGAAGGTTTTGAATGTAAAGTAGAAACAGTTAATGACGGTAATGACATTGATAAAGAAGTTTATAATTATAAACCAAATATTGTTATTATTGAAGCACTATGGGTAAGTGCCGAAAAAATGAAAGAACTAATTGAATTAACAAGATATAAAAATATTAAATGGATAATACGAATTCATAGTGATATTGGATTTTTATCTTCCGAAACTTTTGCAACAAAATATATTAATGATTATATTTCTCTTCATAAAAAAAATTTAATAATAGGAATAAACAATAAAAATTTTATGGAAAATTATGGTCATGTATTAAATTACAAATTTGTTTATTTACCAAATGTTATTAAAACAAACGAAAAAAATATTGAATATGAAAACATTAAAAATGAATACATTAATATTGGATGCTTTGGTGCATTAAGAATTTTAAAAAATCAATGTTTTCAAGCTATTTGTGCAATTAAAGCTGCGGATATTTTAAACAAAAAATTAAAATTTTACATCACATTAGATACTAAGAATTCAATATATTTTAATTTAAAAGAAATATTTAAAAATTCCAAGCATGAATTAATTGTTTATGATTGGCAAACACATGATGAATTTCAAAAATTAATTCAAAAGATGGATTTGGGGTTACAATTATCATTTACGGAAAGTTTTAATATTGTCGCTGCAGATTTTGTTAACAATAATAAATTAATTTTAGTCGGTGATTCAATTACTTGGATGCCAAATATCTTAAAAACTTCTACAATAAATTATAATCATGTCATAAATAAAATTGTTTTTATTTATATATTTAGAAATTTAAAAATATTAAAATTGTATGCAAAATATAAATTAAATAAATATAATAATAAAGCAAAAAAGGAATGGTTAAAATTTCTTAGTAAATAAAATAAATCAATATTTAATTCTTTCTTTAATTTATAAAAAATTGTTTGTATATATTTGTTTATTAATATAAATTTAATATATTTGCAACAAAATAATTTAAATTTATAATTATGAAGAAATACGTAAAATTTGATGAAAACTATTATCTAACTACTCAAGAAGTTAATAGTAATGCAACTATAGAGGTTGCAAAAAAAACAAACCACATTTTCGTGGTTGACGTGTCTGGCTCAATGTCAAATGAACTCCCTCTAATCAGAACACAATTAAAAAACAAACTTTCTAATTTAATGAAGGAAGGTGATACTATTTCAATTGTTTGGTTTTCGGGTAGTAGAGATGCTGGAATACTTAAAGAAGAAGTTGAAGTAAAGTCACTTAAAACCCTCAGTGATTTGAATGATGCTATCGATAAATGGCTTCGTCCTATTGGATTAACTGCTTTCTTAAAACCATTAGAATTGGTTAAGGAATTAATTGGTAGAATTAAGAAAAACAGACCTAACGGTGCATTTTCAATGATTTTTCTTACAGATGGGTGTAATAATGACTGCTCTTGGAATGAGGTTATTAAAACACTTAAATCACTTGAAAATGACATTGCATCTTCAACATTTGTTGAATATGGATTTTATGCAGATTCACGTGCATTAACTCAAATGGCATCAATGCTTGGTGGTGAAAAAATTAGTTGTGATGGTTTTATTGATTTTGAACCAGTTTTTGACAATAAAATTTCTTCAAGTATTAAAGGTGGAAAGAAAATTGTTGTTGATATTACTGATAAATATCTTTATGATTTTGCATTTTCTGTTTCAAATGGAAGTGTATTGTTATATAATATTGTGGACAGTAAAATCATGGTTGGTTCAGATGTAAAAGAAATTTATTTCTTTAGTTCTAAAGCAATTGGTAATGAAGAATCTGCATTAATTAATAATATTGTTCCTCAAGAACAAGTAGCTAAATTATATGCTGCAATTTATGTACTTGCCGATAAACTCATGAATGATGATGCCGAAAAAGTTTTCTATGCTCTTGGTGACCAACATTATTATCAAATATTAGCTAATGCATTTGGAAAACAAAAACTTAATGCATTTAAAACTGCAATTAAAGAATGCGTTGCTGATGTATCAAAAAGATTTCCTAATGGTATTAGTGCTATTCAGAAAGTTTCTGATAATGCATACTGCTTGATGAATCTTATTGAAGATTTAGGTAATACTGAAGGTTGTTTATTCTACCCAAATCATTCGGATTTTCAATATAACAGAATTGGTAGAAAAAAGATTTCTGCAGCAACTGTTCTAACAGAATCAGAAAAAAAACAACTTTCTGAAGCAAAAAATGTTGAAGATGCCAACAAACTTCTTAAAGAATTTGAAGAAAAGAAAGTTGATGTGAAATTTGTTAATAGTAATCCTGACAGGGGTTATCCATTAACTGATTTGGTTTGGAATGAATCACGTGCAAATTTATCAGTTCGTATCTATATTGAAGGCGAAGCATTACTTCCAAAAAATAAATTTAATGTAGATAAAGTCAGTTCTTTCAAATACAATACTTTTACTCTCATAAAAGATGGTATTGTAAATGTTGATAAACTTCCAGTAAGTTATAGTAATGAATTACTTACTCTTTTGGCAGAAAATAATGTTAAATATAATTTATGGAGAAGTCCAGTACCTGTACCTCCAAATGAAGATACTAAAATCATTATTGACCTTACTTCATTACCTCTTATTAATAGAGGTATGGTAAAATCAGTTTCTGCAACCAGTCTTGCAAAACAGGAATGGGAACTTATAAAATTACAGGGTGATAAAAAAACATATGATTATTTTAGAAAATCATTATTTCCTAAAACCAGTAAATCATTTGTTGAATTGCTTGGTCAGGAAGCTACAGATTGGCTTAAAGAAGTAGGAATAACCGATTTTAATGGTTTTGCTCCAAAAGTAACATCTGCAGAAGCAACAGATTTTTACATGTCAGTTAATCTTGAAACCAAAATTAAAGGTTTATCCTCACTTCCAAAAGTTGAAGATGTTATTGCTAAAATTAAAGCAAAAAAAGAATTAAAGTTGAATGAATGGGTTATGGCTGATGCTATAAAGAAATACATGTCACAAACTGAATCTGAAATGTACTTATCTCTATCAGAAGAACAACAGAAAGGTGTGTTAAAAACTTATCTTGAAACTAAGTCAGGTATTCTTAATAAACAAAGAAGAAAAATTTTACAAGAAATTGCACAAATTAAATTTTCATTAATTCTGTCGAAAAAATGGTTTTCTGAATTCAAAAGTTTTGATGAAAATAAACTTGCTTTGAATATTGATGGTCAAGATTTGGATTTTACATTTGAATTAAGTGAAAAAGAAGAAAAGATTTAAAACTCTTTAAATCACATATTTAAAAACCCCAAAACTATTTTTGAGGTTTTTTTATACAAATAATTTAAAAATTGTTTGTATATATTGTAACATTTTATATCTTTGCAACGTATTTAGATAAAAAGGATTTTATAATAATAAAAATGATGAAAACTTTAACGACAAATATTTTTAGTTCTATATCGACCACAACAAGTCGCATAGGAAGAACTATATTCTGTTCAAATTTTATTGGCAGAAATAGTAACGTGTCGGGGATTTTGTTTTCATAATGAAGTTAAACAAAAAGAATCAAACCAAACCCGACACAGAAATGAGTCGGGTTTTTTGTTTTTATGTTCTTTGACATGTTGGAATTATTTGTCTGGTTGCCAGAGCGGTCGATTGGGATGGTCTGCAAAACCATATGCACGTAATATGCACACATGCGTTCAAATCGCATACCAGACTCTTATTGTCTTGTAGCTCAGTTGGTTAGAGCACTTCTCTGATAAGGAAGGGGTCAGTGAATCATTCTCACTCAAGACAACAAAAATTTATAGAGAGTTGGCAGAGTGGTTATTGCAATTGTTTGCTAAACAATAGAACGAGAAATTGTTCCGTGAGTCCGAATCTCACACTCTCTTCTTTTATTTATAATATTTGGAGGTGTCATCCGAAATTGGTATCGGTCTGGTCCTGAAAACCAGTTATCGTGTAAAAAGCGGTATGTAGGTTCGATGCCTATCACCTCCGCTTAATGAACTGTACTGCAATTCAGTTCATAATTCACATAATACTATAAACAATCTTTTATTGCAGTAATTGATTGATGTAAAGTGTGCGAGTTCCAGTTGCATAAGAAGCTGCTCTTAATGTTCAGTAGGAATTTATAATGTAATCATGGTTGGCAACATGAAACGCAATAATTTTTCCGAGACATTTTTCATGCT
>Ga0265316_10000187_pt1 | contig 71179 bp, 72 predicted proteins | sample 4522metaG_FD_202092 | JGI IMG/M metagenome (GOLD analysis project Ga0265316, IMG submission 202092) | Rhizosphere microbial communities from Carex aquatilis grown in University of Washington, Seatle, WA, United States - 4-5-22 metaG | ecosystem: Host-associated > Plants > Roots > Rhizosphere >... | reverse complement strand
CAGGTGGGCTTGCCACTTTGGCGACGCGTGCAGGCGCAAATGAAGACAGTCGAGTCACCTCACAGGGTGGCATCGTCACAGGATTGGTCAGTGCGTCGGCAGGCAGCGCTCTGGCAGCATTTGAAGGGTCTCCATGGATCAGACAAGACGTTGGTGCTGGAGGAGCCCCTGTTTCCTGGACTGGTGGGCGGCGAGGGCGCTGATGTGGGCGAGTCGTCAGGTGACGCTCATCGTGCTGACGGCGTGATCGCACGGAGAGTCCAGGACGATTTGAGGGGGGCTGAGGGTGTGCGACTTCAGGTGGCTTACGGGCCGTTGCCAAAGACCTTCAACCGGGATGACTCCGACTTACTCAAACAGTTCGCGCCGCTGGTCGATGAGGCCATGCCCGTGGCCACGGTGCCGCAGCGAGAGGCGATCGAGCGGATCATGGCCACACTTCGCACCGAATACCCTTGGGCGCAGGCGGCAGTGGAACAGATCGGGCAGTTGCTGAAACTGCGCTCGCTGCTGGGGTGCAGGGAGCTGGTGTTGCCACCGCTGATGTTGGTGGGGCCGCCTGGCACGGGAAAAAGCCGCCTTGCGCGACGCTTGGCAGAGTTGCTGCGCATGCCCTTCGTCAACATCGGCATGGGCGGCAGCCATGACGTGAAGATGATCACGGGAACGGCGCGCGGTTGGGGCGGAGCAACCCCATCGCCGCTGCTCACTGAGATGCTGCAAAGCCGGTCAGCATCAGTACTGGTCCTTCTCGACGAGATCGACAAGTGCAGCACCTACAACCATGACGAGAGCGGAAGTCCGCTGACGAACACACTGCTTGGCTTGTTGGAGCCAGAGACGTCCTCTCGCTTCCGGGACGGCTTCCTGCAGGTGCGCTGCGATCTCAGCAGGTTGAACTACGTGGCCACGGCCAACTCGCTGCAGATCTCCAAGCCTCTGATGAGCCGCTTCATGCTCTTGCATGTGCCTGAGCCTCGCCCGGAAGACCGCCGTGGTTTGGCGCAGAGCATGCTGGGAGATCTGGCAGCGGAAATGGGCGTGCCCAGGGAAGCGATGCCTGAGGTGCCAAGAGAGATTGCTTTGCAATTCAGCGGCAATGCGCGCACCTTGCGTGCAGCATTGCGGCGGTTCATGTTGGCGTGGGCTGAGGAGACTTTGAACCCTGCGAGGCTGCATTGAAGGGTGAGATTGCACTACTCCCGAGTGATGTGGTCCGTGCTCGTGATGGCCTTGGGCTGGGCGATTCGATCGCCCCTAACAGAGTCGAGATCCCACACCGTTTTCCTCATTCCAACGCGAGATGAATGGGGCGCACGGAGCAGGTGGCAGCCGTCGAGAGCGCGTGATTTCGCAAAACTTTTTTGACCGCCCGGGCTTTAACCCCTCAATTTGCTTTCATTTTCCTTTGGGGCGGGGGGGGGGTGTGGTTTCACCACACCCCATTCTCCTGGTACGTCTGTACAGGGTAGGCACATCCGACCCCCCTGGTCACGTCAGTGGGTCGATGCCATGAGTCGGCAAAAGTTCACGCTGAGCCAATTGAGATCGGCATGGTGGCAGGGTCACCAGCTGAACATCTAGGCGCGCAATGTGTCTCCATCGCGTGAGGAACACATGAAATTTGGGTGAACAAAACAATCACCTTGTTGAATCACCGGATCGCAGTTGGTCTAAGCGGTCAGCCCACTGCCGCATCATGATTGCACGCTGGTCAACAAACGTTGTTCGGTTATGGGCTCTTGCTGGAGCGTCTCTGACCCTGTTGGCAAGCCTGCAACCCCTCTTATCACCGTCAACTGATTGGCATGGTTGGAAGGGTCAGGTCAGTGCCTATCGCCGCACTTAACAACTTACCTTCGCGAAAACCCGGGCACGTCTGTCCTCACCCGAGTCTCTGAACAGCCTGTTCCCGTGGCAACTCAAGACCCGGACTGATGGGTCAGTCCCCTGCTTTCGATCTGCTTGCGCTCGGCCCAGGCATCGCTGACAAACGGGTCTGTGACCACATAACGCCCTCGCTCGCTGCGCATCACCAGGTTTTCTGCCAGCAGGTCGTTCAAGACACGCTGCACCTCGTCTGTGGACACTTCGCGAGCCAGCGTCTGCTTGTAGCTGCTGAGTGCATCGGCACTGAACAGGCCTTTACCCTCGTCCACGCCTGAGGCAATGCGATCGAACAGCACCGTTGCCAGAACACCCATGTCTTCGATTTTGCGGAACTCGATTTCGGCGGCTTCCAGCCGCAAGGTGCGCGCGACGATGGGCAGCACGGCATCAGGTGCTTGCGGCGCATCCTGCATGGAGAGGTACATGGCGCGCAAGGCCTTGCGCAGCTCCTCAGGGCGATGGCCAACGGTGGCAAAGGCCTGCGCTGTAACCGCCAAAGATGGCAGCTGCGCCTGGCTGTTTTCTTGCCGGATGCGGGCCAGCAGGTGCGCCACATAGTCCTCGCTTAACACAGGGTAGGCCAGGGATGTGGCGCCTTCGAACGCGTGTGAGCGGCGCGTGGTGAGCTCTGCCACCATCGCGCGGTGCGATCCGGTCCCGATCATGATGAAGTGGCCGGGCGTGTGGGGCCTGGGGTTGATCGCGTCCCGCGCAGACTTGAGGCCTTCGAGCATGCGGCGGCCATCCTCGGTCGTGATGGCGTGCTGGACCTCGTCCACGATGAGGACCACGTCGCGCAGGCCCTGGTCCACCACCTGCTGGAGCACCTCGGACAGCGTGGGACCATCTGCCTTGCCCAGGGCGTCCAGCTTGAAGCCGAACTTGAAGGAGAGGATGCCAACGTCGACCCCTGCCACCCTCTTGAGCCGTTCCATGAGCCTGGAGGCCGAGTTCTGCAGTTCACCCAAGGTCGCGCGGATCTTGTCGAGCACCAGGAACTCCGGGCTCACCTTGGTGTTGCTCCACAGGTCCACATAGATGACGATGGCGCCGAGCTGTTCCAGCGCCGGGATCAGGTCGTTGAGCAAGAAGGTCGTCTTGCCTTGACGGCGCAGACCTGAGATGAACAGGCCCGAGCGCAGGCCTTCGTCCAGCACGCCTGGCTGGAGCAAACGCTGCGCCATGGCACGGGCAAGCTCGGGCCTTTGGAAGATGTCTGTGCTGGGCGGCATGATTGGTCTGAATTATTTTAATCAGACAATTATCGCATACGAATAATTTTCAGAAAAACAGCGCCATCGCCACTGGCCCCTGTGCGGCTGCGGCTGTTGCCGGCTCGCCGACTTGGCGTCGCAACGAACGCGTGCGCGTTTCACGCGCCGCGCACGTTACCCACCGAATCGGGGGATGACCCTGTGGATAACTTGGGCCGAACTCGCCGCAGAGCGAGGCTCAGAGCGCTTCTCCGAGGTGTTGCCTGTTTTTGGGGCACTTCATCGGCAGAGGGGCGCGGGCGCGGTGCTCACCTCGCACTCCGCCAACGCCAGCCGCTGAAGCGCCAGAGCGTTTTCTCTGTTTCGCTCAGCGCGTCGGCGATCCGATCGATGCGGTCGCTGTTCCAGGAGGTTTGTGCGTAGGCGCGCTCCAGGATGTGGCGCAACTGGTGATACCGGCGCAGCAGTTCTTTGGGGCTGGGGGACATGGGCACCTCCTTGAGAGAGACCGACAGGCGGTCGGGGCAGGTTGCCGAGAGCAGGGCAAGGCTCGTGCCACGGAGGGGGTCAGGCCCCTGGCTTGCCCTCAGGCGGTTGTTCCCATCCATGCCTGGAGCAAAACGTGAATGGACCTGTACCTCTGAATGCGCCCTGCCCTGCCCGTTCTGACCTTGGCGCAGAGCCCTGGGTGGGCGGATTCGACTACCTCGTGGTGGGCGCTGGTTTTGCCGGTGCGGTGCTCGCCGAGCGCTTGGCGTCGCAGCTGAATCTGCGCGTGCTGGTGGTGGAGCGGCGTGCGCACATCGGGGGCAATGCCTGTGACCGACACGACGACCACGGCATCCTCGTTCATCCCCATGGGCCGCACATCTTCCACACCAACTCGGCCGATGTCTTCAACTACCTCTCGCAGTTCACGGCATGGCGCCCTTACGAACACCGGGTGCGCGCCAGTGTGGACGGGCAGCTGCTGCCGATCCCCATCAATTTGGACACGGTCAACCGCCTGTACGGCCTCAGCCTCAGCAGCATGGATCTGCCCGATTTCTTCGCGCGCCATGCAGAACCCATCAGCGACATTCGCACATCTGAAGACATGGTGGTCAGCAAAGTAGGGCGGGACCTGTACAACAAGTTTTTCCGCGGCTACACCCGCAAGCAATGGGGGCTGGACCCGCGCGAGTTGGACGCCAGCGTCACCGCGAGGGTGCCGACCCGCACCACACGCGATGACCGCTACTTCACCGACACTTACCAAGCCATGCCTTTGCACGGCTACACGCGCATGTTCGAGCGCATGTTGAGCCACCCCAACATCAAGCTCATGGTCAATACAGATGAGCGGGAAATCCGCCACCTCGTGCCATGGCGCCACATGGTGTATTCCGGACCGATCGATGCGTTCTTCGACCACCGCTTCGGCAAGCTGCCATACCGCAGCATCCGCTTCGAACACGTCACCTTGCCGCAAGCGCGCTTTCAGGAGGTCGGCACGGTGAACTATCCGAACGAGCACCCGTACACCCGAGTCACCGAATTCAAGCACCTGACCGGGCAGGCGCATCCCATGACCTCGCTGGTGTATGAACACCCCACAGACGAGGGCGAGCCCTACTACCCCATCCCGCGTGAGGACAACGCCGCTGTTTACCGCAAGTACCGCGACGAGGCGGAGAAGCTGCACGATGTGACGTTCGTTGGACGCTTGGCGTCCTACCAGTACTACAACATGGACCAGGTCGTGGCACAGGCACTCAAGGTCTTCAAGTCATTGGCACCCCGGCACCTGCCGCGGTCGTCCCACGTGCTCACGCTGGCGTAGGGCTCCCAGCCGCGCATCCCGCACCCCGGGGGGGAAGGCACCTGGCTTGCCATTGGGCAGGGCGGACTCGTGGTGAGTCCGTGTAACCCTCAGGAGCACGCGATGCATCTCAAGCACACCCTGGTCATGGCTGCCATGGCAGTGGCCGCAACGGCCGCACAAGCCACCAGTACCGATTGGGCCGTCCACGGCCCCATTGAGGTCGGTGTTCAGTCCGTACCGACCGGCAACATCGATGACACATTCAACTTCACGCTGGCGAACCCAGGGGTGTTGTACGCCTCCGCTGTGGCCAACAACCTCAATGCCACTTTTGACATCACCGATGGGCTGGTGTCGCTGGTGCGCCTTGGGGGCGATGGCGGCACCGACCAGCTGATCAACTCTTTCAGCTTCAGCGGCACCAGTGGCAGCACAACGACCAATTTCGGTGTGCAGGATCCAGGCACGTTCGTGTACCGCATCACGGGGCAGGCCATTGGCAGCGTCGGCGGCGTCTACACCATCACCTCCGAGGTCGTGCCTGTGGCCGAGCCAGGCACCATGACGCTTGTGGCGGCCGGGCTGGCGAGCCTGGTGTTGCTGCAGCATCGCCGCCGACACCGCCGCTGACACCCACGCAAGGAATGCCGCTTGCTGACCATCGTTTCAGGCGCCGGTCTGTCAGACAAGCGTCCATCCAACACAGACGTGAAAGGAACAAACGATGGTCAATCTCATAGCATGGCTGGTGGTCGGGGGCGTGATCGGTTGGCTTGCCAGCATGATCATGAAGACCGACGCGCAACAGGGTGTCTTCCTCAACATTGTTGTCGGCGTGGTGGGTGCCGGCTTGGCGGGATTCTTGATTTCCCCCTTGGTCGGTGTGCCCAGCATCAATGACAACGTCTTCAGTTTTGGCTCGTTCGTGATTTCACTGATCGGAGCCGTCATTTTGCTGGGCATCGTGCAGTTGCTGCGCGGTCGTCCGCGGGTGTGAAAGGAGAATGCGATGAACAGCCAAGCTCCTCTGTACGGTGCCCAAGGTGACCATGTCCACGGTACCGATTCGCAAGAATCGCTGCAGGACCAATTGACGCTGATTGAGCGCACGGCCAGCGCGGCACATGCCGCGATCGACAGCTTTGCCAGCAAAGCCGACACGACCTTGAAAAAAGTGCGCGACATGGCGTCCAGGGCATCGGGGCGATTCCAGCGCGGATGTCAAAGCTACAGTGCTTGGGAAGACGAGTGTGTCGAAGACACGCGGGAGCGCATCCGGGCCAGGCCTTTGACGGCGGTGGCGATGGGCGTGCTCATCGGGTGCCTTCTGGGGCGACTGACCCGTTCATGATGGGCCCGCCGTCTTCCGATCCCGATCCAGAGAATGTCGCACCACAGTCCGGGGGGACTGGCACCATGCTGGCCTCCCTGACTGGGCTGTGGCGCGCTGCTCTGGATGGGTTGCAAGCACGCGCTGATCTGGTTGCGCTCGACGTTCAGCGAGCGAGCCTTTCACTGGTGCAAATGTTCCTCCTCGCGGGGCTTTGCCTGTTCTTGCTTTGGACCAGCTGGTTCACAGCCATGGTGGGCGTTGTGCTCCTCCTGTCTCACATGGGTTGGTCAATGGCTTGGGGGGTTGCCTTGGTGGTGATCATCAATGCGCTGATGGCAAGGCTGCTCTGGTTTCGCATTGCCAGCCTGACGCATTACCTGACATTGCCCGATGTGCGGGCGCAATTGCTGGGCAAAGACCATGGGTGACATCCAGCGCTTCAACAATGAAATCCGGCGCACACGTGAAGTGCTGCGTGACAGCGATGCGCTGATGCGCCAAGCCATGAACGACATTGCGGACCGGTCAAGGTGCGTGTGGGTGGTGGTGGTGCTGGCCTCGTGGGCGGGGGCCAAGGCCTGGCGCAGGTGGCAAGGCGGGCGGTCCCTGCACCAAGACCAGGATCAGGGGGCGACGTCGAAAGCAAGCCAATCTCCTGGCGCGTGGCTGCTAGGCTTGGTGCCCTTTGCATTGCAGCATGTTGTGCTGCCCCGATTGCCACTGCCGTGGCGCTTGTGGGGCACACACCCAATGGTGTTGACCACGCTGCGGAGATGGTTGCGCGTGTGATGTGAAGCGTCGTGTCTGGGCGGAAAAAGGCCCAGGAGCCTTGCCAGGTGTCCTGGGCCATGACGTGCTGCGGTGATGCTGCGCTGTAGATGCAGCATCAAACGCCACGTTCACAAAGCGTCACTCGCCCTGGGCCTTGTCGCCTTGCTGGCCAGACATGTGCTGGCTCTTCCCGCCCTGTTGCTGTTGGTCAGCAGACTTGCCTGTGTGGTTGTCCTGTTGATGCTGCTGACCTTGTTGGGCACCTTGTTGGCCTTGCTGACGCTGTTGACTCTGACCACCAGATTGCGTGGTGCCGGACGTGCCCTGTTGATGCTGCTGGCCCGACTGGGACGAAGGGGTGTTGCCCTGCTGGGACTGGTTTTGCGAATTCTGTTGGTTCATGGTGCTAGCTCCTGTTGAAATGAAACGGTCATGCGCGATGCGCCAAGAGGATCAGCAAGCTGCGTTCCTGCAGGCCGCGCAGAGCACCGAGCGTCAAGACTTGCCCTGCAGCGTGCGCTGAAGCTCTTCTGCCCTGCTTTGGTGGTGCTTCAAGGTGGGCAGGGTGTTCTGGACAAAGTCCTTCAAGGACCTGTCCTGTGCGCTCTTCTGTGCGCCTTCGAAAAGCTGGATGTCCTGTTGGTGGTCCTGGATGCCGACGGTCTGCAAAAATTGCCGGTCAAAGTCAGCCGATGCGACCTTGCCCAGACGGTCCAGGGCGGCGCGTTTCTCCGTCGGCATGTCGTCGGGTGGTGTCATGCGGCCCTCCGCAATTTGCCGCAGCTTGTCGTTGGCGACGCGGTGATCGTCCAGCAGCTGCGAGGCCATGTTCTTGACCCCTGGGTCGCGTGCGCGCTCCATGGCCAGTTTCGCCGCGGCAACCTCGTACAGCCCCGACTGCGTGGCGCTGTGGATGAACTGCTGCTCCGAGGCGGTCAGCGGTGTTTGATTGCTCACACCTGCTGCGGGAGCCTCCATGTGAGTGTCGAGGCCGTCAGGGGCGGCGTTGCTGCCCCGCTCCTGTCCAGGCAGGCCGGCGATCGTGGCGTCACCCGTGCTCACGCCGGTACCCCCGGCACCCGATGCGCCTGAGAGGGTGCGTTGGTTGTCCGAGACGCCGTGGGCGTCCATCGACGACGACACGCGGGCGTCGCTGTTCTCCCCTTGTGATGCAGCAGAGGCTGCGGCCAGCGTCTCGGTGCTTTCTCGGCGGTTGCAAGCGCTCAACAGGGCTGAGCTCAATGCCAGGGTCAATGTGCCCAGGAACAGACGGTGCAGCTGCTTCATGGCGGCTCCTTTTGGTGGAAGTGGACGGTGCTGTGGGCCGGCGTCAGGCTGCAGATTCGGCGTCCGCTTCAGCGCCATGGCCGTTGGAGGATGCGGAGCGCTGTCCAGGCTCTTCTGACAGGCCTTGCTTGGCCATCATTTCTTCGCGGGCTTGCTGCATCTTTTGCCACAAGTCTCCCCATGGAATGCGGACACCGCTCAGGCTCGGGAACATCTCGCTTTCCTCCTCCTTGGCATGGTGCTTGACGTATTCACCCAGCACGGTGAACGTGGCCGAGTACTTGTCGTCGGAAGGCTTCATCTGCTTGAGCTGGGCCATGAGGGTCCGAAAGGTCATGTGCTCCACCTCGGCCTCGTCAATGAGGGCATCGTCGGACAAGGCTTTGCGCGCCGCCGGATAAAACATCTCTTCTTCCAGGTCGGCATGGATCTCCAGCTCCGCCAAGGTCCGGCTCACCAGTGCTTGGCACGCAGGGTCATCCTGTGCGTCCAGCTTTTCAAAATCGCGGAAGGCTTTCTTGGCGCGCTTGTGATCGTCTTTGAGCATGTTGATGATGTTGTCGCGTGCTTCTGAATCGGCGCGGTTTGTGCGGCGGCTGCTCGTGCCTGACGTGCGGTTGGAATCGGTGCGAGGGGAAGTTGGCATGTGGGGCTCCTGAGGACTGACGGTCTTTGTCCACACACCTTGGCAAGCGGCGTGCCGATCCCAGCGCATTGCGGGCTCGGGTGAGAGCGGACGCGCACATGTACCGACTCAAAGACAGTTCATGCCGGGCACACCGTTTGCCGATGCACTTTTGTTCGGACAACAAGGGAGTACCGCATGGCGTTGCAGCATCGATGGGAGACCGGGCATTCCACCCAACCTGGCCGCTTGGTGCCCAGGTGGTGAGCGATAGGCAACAGACCAAGCGTTGGCGCCCATGTCAAAGAATCGCCGGGGCGATGATGGCTTGGTGTTGCGTTGTGAGCGTGTCGCACGCTGAGCCCGAGACACGGCAGGAAGCACCGCAGGACACGCGGCCCAGCTACGTGGTCAAAGCAGAGTTCCTTGTGCATTTCCTGGAGTACGTGGACTGGCCTGCGGCACAGACCCCGGGGCCCGAGGAGCCGTGGGTCATCGGTGTCACTGCCGCCGACGAAGTGCACGGTGCGCTGCTGCGGGTCGTGCGGGGCAAGCTGGTGCGGGCGCATCCTGTGGCCGTGCGTTTGCTCACCGACGGCGATGCGCTGGAGCGAGTGCACATCCTGTACCTCAGCGGAAGCGCGGACGCAGTGTCCTGGGACACCTCGCGCGCGGGACGCTCTTTGTTGGTGGTCACCGATGACCCCAAGGGCATCGCTGCGGGGCCTGGCGCCATCAATTTCCTGTTGACCCAGGATCGAATCCGCTTTGAGGTGTCGTTGGAGACTGCCGAGCGGGCGGGGCTCAAAGTGAGCTCGCGCATGTTGCAGGTGGCGCACAAGGTCACCGGTTTGCGATGATGGTGCCGCTGTCGCGCCATTCCTTGCGGCGCAAATTCATGCAGGTGGTGATGGCCACCACAGCGTTTGCATTGCTGCTCAACGCCTCGGCCCTGCTGATCTACGAGATCAATGTGTCACGCCAGAACTGGGTGCGTGACCTCAGTGTGCAAGCGGACATCCTGGGCCAGAGCAGCAAGTCTGCATTGGCCTTCAATGATCCGCGGGTGGCGTCAGAGAACCTGCACATGCTCAAGCTCAGGCCCGACATCGACTTGGCCATGATTTACCGTGCAGACGGACATCGCTTTGCGATCTACAAACGCAGCGGGTCCACGGTGGACCTCGACATGACGGGGCCACTTGAGCCTGGTCATCGCTTCACGTCCCGCGAAGTCACTTTGGTGCAACCGGTGAAAGACGATGAGCGGACCTTGGGCTACGTTGTGCTGCACGGCAGTCACGACCTCACCTCCCGCGTCGTGGACTACTTGCTCATCCTGGCCACGGTGATGGCGGCAAGCTTGGTGATCGCATTGTTGGTGTCGGCGAATCTTCAGCGCACGGTCACTGAACCGGTGCTGGAGGTGGCGCGACTGGCGCGTCAAATCATGCAAGACCGCAACTTCAGGCTGCGCGCAAGCAAGGTGTCGGAGGACGAGGTCGGCGAACTGGTGGACGCCTTCAATGGCATGTTGCACGAGGTGGACTCTCAAACCAGCGCATTGGAGGCATCCAACCAGCACCTGCGCGTGGAGATGGGCGAGCGGCGCCGGGCAGAGGAGGCCTTGCGTGACACCGCACGCGCAAAAGATGCCTTCCTGGCCACGCTGGCGCACGAGTTGCGCAATCCCTTGGCACCGATCAGCACCGCCATCGAAATCCTGCAGCGCCTGGACGATGGGCAGTCACCGGGCAGACAAAGCGCGCTCGCGATCATGCGGCGGCAGTTGCAGCAGCTCGTGCGCTTGATCGACGATCTGCTCGATGTATCGCGCATCAGCACGGGCAAGCTGCTCCTCAAAACCGGTTGGGTCGACCTCCTGATGGTGTTGCGCAGTGCGGAGGAAACGTCTGCCCCATTGCTGCATGCACGCCAGCACACGCTGGTGCGACGCTTTCCGGAGGGCGCCGTTTTCATCCCTGGCGACCATGTTCGGTTGGCCCAAGTTTTTGCCAACCTGCTTAACAACGCGGCCAAATACACGCCAACTGGCGGGTTGATCACCCTCAGCGTCGAATTGTTGGACGAGGTGGTCGAGGTGCGGGTCCAGGACAATGGCATCGGCATTCCCTGGGAGATGCAGTCGGCCATCTTCGAGCTGTTTGTTCAGCTGGACCAATCCATCGAGAGGGGCAACTCAGGCTTGGGCTTGGGCCTGACTTTGACGCGGCAGTTGGTGGAGTTGCACGGTGGATCGATCGAAGTGCACAGCGACGGCGCCAATCAGGGCGCCACCTTCACCGTGACGCTGCCGCGCCAGCGAGCGACTTTGGGAGCGCCGCTGGCGCCTCCAGAAGCGCTTGGGGAGTTGGAGGACAGTGCCCCAGGGCCACAGCTGGACGTCCTGATTGCCGATGACAACCACGACTTCGCCTCCAGCATGCGCACTTTGCTGGAAGCCTGCGGTCACCGTGTGATCTGTGCACACAGCGGGGCGCAAGCCTGTGAGCTGGCCTGCAAACTGTGCCCTGACATCGTGTTGCTTGACATTGGCATGCCCGAATTGAATGGCTACGAGCTGGCCCAGCGCTTGCGAAGCCACGAGTCCATGAGGGAAACGGTGCTCGTGGCGGTGACAGGCTGGGGACAGCCTCGTGACCATGCGCGGGCTGAAAAGGCAGGCATGGATTGCTTGTTGGTCAAGCCCGTTCATCTCTCACAACTTCAGCCCTGGCTGCGCCTGGCAGCGCGACAGCGTGCCAAGCGCAAGGTGTGACGCTTGCCTGCAGAGCCATCAACCGGCCAGGGTGCGCAACTGTGCAATGAGGCGGGTGTCTTCGCCCAAGGCTTGTGCAGCCTCCAGCAGCGACAGGTTGTCCTGATGGGCCTTGTGCGCGACGCGGGCGGCGCGGTCATAGCCAATGTCCGGTGTCAGTGCGGTGATCGCCATCAGCGACCGTTGCCGGTAGGCCGCCAGGCGCTCGGCGTGAACCTGGATGCCGCGCACGCAGTGTTCGCTGAAGCTGACACAGCCGTCGACAAGCAAACGCAAGCTTTGCAGCAGTGCATGTGCCATGAGTGGGTTGAAGGTGTTGAGTTGCAGGTTGCCACTGGCGCCGCACCAGCCCATGGTCACGTCGTTGGACAGCACCTGCACGCAGACCATGAGCAGCATCTCGCACTGGCTCGGGTTGACCTTGCCCGGCATGATGGAGCTGCCTGGTTCGTTGGCTGGCAAAACCAGCTCGCCGAGCCCACACCGCGGGCCGGATGCCAGCCAGCGCACATCGTTGGCCACTTTCATCAAGACAACGGCCAGTTGTTTGAGGCTACCATGCAGTCCAACCAAGGCATCGTGGGCTGCGATGGCTGCAAACTTGTTGTCAGCCTCGCGAAACGGCACGCCGAGGAGGTCGGACAGGCCGGCACACACCTTTGCGGCAAAGTCTGCTGGCGCGTTCAGGCCCGTGCCCACGGCGGTGCCGCCCACGGGCAGGTCCAGGATCGCCTGCAGTGCATGTTCGATCGCTTGGAATGCCAGCCCGATTTGTGCATCGAACGCTGACCACTCCTGGCCCACCGTCATGGGCACCGCATCCTGCAAATGCGTGCGCCCGATCTTGCCCAGCGCTGCGTGACGCTCTGCCATCGCGTGGATGTCGGTGCGCAACAAGCGAATGGCCGGCAAGAGCTCGTACGTGACGGACAAAGCCGCAGCCACATGCAGGGCTGTGGGAAAGATGTCGTTGGTGGATTGGCTCAGGTTGACGTGGTCGTTGGGGTGCACCAGTTGCCCGGCCGATCCCGGTGTTGGCGGCAGAGCCCGCGTGGCCAGGTGGGCCAGCACCTCGTTCATGTTCATGTGGGACTGGGTGCCTGAACCCGATTGCCAGACAGAGACCGGGAACTCCGTGTCACACCGCCCTGCCAAGACCTCCTTGCACGCGTGCTGGATCGCCTCGGCGACAGAGGGGTGCAGCACGCCCAAGTCCCTGTTGACCTGGGCGCACACCTTTTTGACGATCGCCAGCGCGCGCACCATGGACGTGGGCAACGTTTCGCTGGAGATCGCGAAATTCACCAGCGCACGTTGGGTTTGCGGCCCCCAGAGGTGTTGCGGGTCCACGGTGACAGGGCCATGGCTGTCCCATTCGGTTCTCGGTTGCATTGTCCCTCCTCGCATGGACCGGGCTCAACCTTGGCGAATGGCGTGCCCATGACAGGGCGTGCCATCACGTGCAGGTGATTTGTGCAGATTCGCTGCCGTTGGGTGGCGTGATGCTGCCTGAGTACTCTTTGAGGCGGTTATAGAGTGTTTTGAGGCTGATGCCCAGTACAGCGGCCGTGCGCTCCTTCTGGTTGTCAAAGTGGCGCAGTGTGGCCAGGATCAGGGAGCGTTCTGCTTCTGCCATGGACAGCCCGATGGGCAAAGTCACAGATGGGCTACCCGGGGCAACCGGGGGCACCTCGTCATGGGTTGGCACCAGTTCGCTGCCGATTTCTGCACCGTTGGCCATCACGTAGGCGCGCTGCACAACGTTGCGCAACTCCCGAACATTGCCGGGCCAGCGGTAGCGGGCCATGGCGTCCAGGGCCTGCCGAGAGAACCGCCGCGGCTTGCCTTCGCGCGTGCAGATGTCCTCCAGGAAGTGCTCGGCCAGCAGCGGGATGTCCTCGAGGCGGTCTCGCAGGGGTGGCAGCGCCACGGGGAAGACGTTCAGGCGGTAGAGCAGGTCTTCGCGCAGCTTGCCTTGACCCACGGCTTGCATGGGGTCACGGTTGGTGGCGGCGATGATGCGGACATCCGCCTCTCGGGGTTGGGTAGAGCCCACGCGCATGAACATGCCAGTCTCCAGCACGCGCAGCAGCTTGACTTGGAGCTCCAGCGGCATCTCGGTGACCTCGTCGAGGAACAGCGTGCCGCCGTGCGCTCGCTCGAAGAAGCCCTGGTGGGTGCGCTCGGCTCCCGTGAAGCTGCCTTTTTCGTGCCCGAAGATCTCGCTTTCGATCAGGTTCGGTGAGATGGCGCCGCAGTTGACGGCCAAGAACGGCTGCTTGCGTCGGCGGCTGAGGTCGTGCGCCGTTTGGGCAACCACCTCTTTGCCGCTGCCGCTTTCGCCCGTGATGAACACGGTGACCGAGGTGACGGCCACCTTGGCGAGCTGCTCATAGACCTTTTGCATGGCTGGCGAGCGCCCCCAGAGGTGGCCAAAGTGCCCGCGAGACATCACGTCACTGCGCAAGGAGTCGAGCTCAGCGTGCAGCTCTGCAGGGCGCATGACGCGTGACAGGATGCCTTGCAACTGCTTGATGTTGACCGGCTTGACCAAGTAGTCTGCGGCGCCGTGGCGCAGTGCTTGGATGGATGTCTCCAGGCTGGCGTGACCGGTGATGAAGATCACCTCCGAGTTGGACAGGACCGTGCTGTCATTGAGCAGTTCCATGCCGCTGCCATCGGGCAGCATGAGGTCCAGCAAGACCAAATCAGGTTGGTTGAGCGACAGTTGCGCACGGGCTTCGCGAAGGCTGTGCGCAGAGGCCACGGTGAAATTCTCTGTGGCAATCAGCGCGGCCATGATCTCGGCCGCCTCCCGGTCATCTTCAACGATCAGGGCATGGCTCATGTGAATCTCTCCTTGAGGTGCGAGCTCACGACGCTAGCGGATTTGCATGATCGGCTTGTAACGAATCGCTGGCAAGGCATGGCCCTTGGCTTGGACAGCACCTCGTCGCGGGCCCGCCAAAGTCATTATGGCGGCCCGCCCCCTTGATTTCTGGCATGTGAAATTCCGTGGAAGGGATTTAGGCGCAAAGACACTGCTGCAAATGTTACGGACGCCCTTGGGGTGTGTGCGCTGGTGTGCGCGCGAGCTCCGCGGCGAATGGGTGGCACGCGGCTTGCCCAATTGGCACATCGCTCAACAAGGAGATCACCATGAACACCCTCTCGAAGCTGCCTTCCTCAACGTCCAACACGGCCACCAAATGGGGCCAGCAAGCGGGGGACAAGGCACATGCTGCCGTCGAACGGCTCTCGGATGGCGCGCACCATGTCGTCGATTCCCTGCAGTCTGCGGCACAGCGCGCCGAGCCTCATGGTCGCCGTTGGATGTCGGTCACACAAGACTATGTGCGCCTCAACCCCCTCAAGAGCCTGGGGTTGGCCGTGGTGGCCGGCATGGTGGTGCGACAGTTCGTGCGTCGCTGAGGCCCTGCGTTCCCCTTCCCGATTTTCCGATGTGTGAGTGCGCCACAAACGTTTGTTGCACCCAAACATGCGGCAAGAGTTGCTCATACCGGATGAGTTCCAAGCCGTGTTCACAAGGCCTGCATGGAGGCCGACGGCACGCTGATCGTGCCGAGGTGAACGGCGAACGCGCCCATGTGCGCATGCAGTGCCCAAGGAGGCCTCATGAACCACAGCCCTTTGCTCGGTCTTGACGACGAGCTCGAACCCGCCCGACCTGGCCACGGGATGGCCGCCCTCGGCCCCAGTGACACGTCGGACAGTGGCAGCGATGTCGCGGGCGCTGACATGGATGGCATCCAGCAGAACCTGGACCTGGACACAGACGCCGATGGCACGGGGGAGCGCATGGGTGCCTCGGGCAGCCCCCGCGCCCAGGAAGCCGCAGACATCCTGCCTGATCACATCGAGGTGGTGCCTGCGCTGCCGGTGCTTGGTGAGGACGCTGACGGCGACAACGCGTCGGCAGACAACCCCGATTTGCGCCAGCAAGCGCGCCGAAGCCTGATGAAGCAAGCAGGCGCAGATGGTGTCGAAGAAGACGATGCAGCAGCAAGCTCGGACGCTTGAGCGATGCGGGCACGCCGATTGCCGTGAACGGTTGTTCACTCAACGAAAGGAACACCCATGACATCCACTTCCCGTCAACTCATCACCGCACTGGCCTTGTCGGCAGCTGCTGGCAGCCTCTTTGCGCAAACCAGCACCTCCCCAGACATGGGCGGCAGCGCCGCGACCAGCCGCACCACGGCTTCCAGCGAGGACTGGCAACGCATCTACCGCGCCAGCAAGATCATCGGCACGGACGTGCGCAACACGCGTGGTGAGAAGATCGGTGACATCAAAGACCTCGTCCTCGACAAGCATGGCGCCATCAGCTACGCCGTCGTGTCCACAGGGGGCTTTCTGGGCATCGGAGACCGTCTCCATGCGGTGCCGTGGAATGTGCTGCAAACAGCCCCTGGCCGAGATTTTCGTGTCTTGGACATGGACAAGACCCGCCTGAAGAGCGCACCCAACTTTGACCCCAAGAGCTGGCCCAACGTGATCGACGAGAAGTGGGGTGAAGACAATCGCCGCTTCTACCAGAGCGGGGCGAGCGGCAGCAATGGCCGCTGATCCGCCCATCGCTGGCGGTGCCGACATGGTCACGCTGGAAGGCAAGGTCGTCTTGGTCACGGGCGCCGCCAGCGGCCTGGGTGCTGCGTTGGTGGAGACGCTGCTGCAGGCGGGTGCGCGCGTTGCCATGCTCGACCGCCACCCCGAGGCGCTGAACCAAGTGCGCGAGCAACTGGATGCTGAGGGTTCGCACACCCTGCCCTTGGCGGTGGACCTGCTGGATGCGCAAGCGGTGCTCCCTGTGATGGAGCGTGTCCAGGCGCACTTCGGTGGCCTCGATGTGTTGATCAACAATGCGGGCACCGACGTCACTGCACCCATGGAGGCGCTGAGCCTTGCGGACTGGGAGCGCGTGATCGCCACCAACCTGAGCGCGCCCTTCTTGCTGAGCAAGCTGGCGTTGCCGCTCCTGCGGGATCGACAGGGACAGGTGGTCAACATCGCATCCACTGCCGCGTTGAGGGCGTGGCCCAACGCGACGGCTTATCACGCCAGCAAGTGGGGTCTGCGTGGCCTGTCCCATGCGATGCACGCCGAGTGGCGCAGTTCGGGCATGCGCGTCATGTGCGTGATCGTGGGCGGCATGCAAACCCCCTTCTTGTTGGATCGATTCGAGGGCCTGGACTTGGATCGGCTGCAGGATCCCGCCAATGTGGCGCGTGCCATCGCTTTCGCTTTGACACTGCCCGTGGCTTCGGCCATCCCAGAGATGATGGTGATGCCACAGATGGAGTCGTCGTGGCCCTGAGGGTGAGCGGCAGGTCGGCCGTGTTCCTTGACAAGGATGGGACCCTGGTCGAGGACGTGCCTTACAACGTGGACCCTGCCTTGTTGCGGCTCACACCAGGTGCTGGCGATGCGTTGCGACTTCTGTCGCAGCATGGACATGCCCTGGTGGTCGTCACCAATCAGCCGGGCCTTGCGCTGGGCAAGTTCGATCGACAGTCGTGGATGGCGTTGCGCCATGCCCTCATCGAGCGGGTGAAGCAGGAGACAGGCGTGACACTGGACGACGTCTTGGCGTGCCCGCATGCCCCCAGCGCCCGGCTGGCGCCGGATTGCCTGTGCCGCAAGCCGGCGCCCGGCCTGCTGCGTCAGGCCGCAGCACGGCACCAGATTGACCTGCAGCGCTCGTGGATGGTGGGCGACATACTCGACGATGTCGAGGCCGGTAGACGGGCGGGCTGTCGCAGCTTGCTGATGGATGTCGGCCATGAAACCGAATGGCGCGCCAGTCCTTTGCGGGTGCCCGAGCACCGAGTCCGTGATCTCCATGAAGCGGCACGGTGGATCACCGCCCACGCCGAGGCCCTGTCCAGCGTACCAGCGCGTGTGTGAAAGCCATGCACACCGATCCCATGAAAATCCCCTGCGATGACTGGCATCGGTCGAGGCGCATCCTGGCAGTCCGCTTGGACAACTTCGGGGATGTGTTGATGTGCACCCCCGCCTTGGCGGCCATCCGCGCAAACCGCCCCCATGCCCAGTTGGCGCTTTGGTGCTCACCATCAGCGGCCCAGGCTGCGCGAGCCTGCGGCCTGTTGGACGAGGTCCTGCCGTTCAAGGCACCCTGGATGAAACATGCACACCCATCGCCGCTCGTGCACGGCATTGCACAGTTGCAGGCGGGACGTTTTGAGGCGGCCGTGATCTTCACCAGCTGCACCCAGAGCGCCCTGCCTGCTGCGATGGCCTGTCTACAGGCTGGCATCCCTCTGCGTCTTGCGCACTCGCGTGAGCAGCCTTACCACTTGCTTACCCACTGGGTGCATGACCAAGAAGAGGTGCATGCAGACATGCGCCACGAAGTGCGCCGCCAACTGGATTTGGTCGCGTCTTTGGGCTGGTCGCCACCCCACGAGCGTTTGCGCTTCGAGGTGAGCCGCGAGGACGAGGCCCGCGGCCTGGCCATGCTGCGCCAACATGGGCTGTCAGAGGGACGGCCCTATGTGGTCATGCACCCGGGCGCTTCTGCGCCTTCGCGGCGTTATCCAGCCGAGCGTTTTGGCATGGTGGCCGAAGCGCTGTGGCGGTGCCGGGGCGTGCGCACGGTGTTCACCGGCACCGAAGAGGACCGCCCCTTGGTGGCCCGAGCGCGCGCCCAGGTGCGGTCCCACGCCATCGACCTGAGTGGCCACTTGAGCCTCGGAGAGTTGGGCGGTGTCATTGCCCAGGCCAGCTTGCTGGTGAGCAACAACACCGGACCCGTGCATGTGGCCGCAGCCTTGAGCACGCCGGTCGTCGATCTGTATGTCTTGACCAACCCACAACACACCCCGTGGCAGTCCCCAGCCACCGTGCTTTTCAACGACGTGCCCTGCCGGCATTGCCTGCAAAGCGTCTGCCCCGAAACTCACCAGGCTTGCCTGACTGGCGTTCCCCCCGACACCGTGGTGCAGGCCTGTCTGGCTTTGTTGCCTTGCTGAAAGCCCTCTCATGATCGTCCTTGGCATCAACGCGGCCTTCCATGACTCGGCAGCGGCAATTCTGCGCGACGGTGTGGTCATCGCTGCATCAGAAGAGGAACGGTTCACCCGCATCAAGCACGCCAAGCGACCCGTGCCCTTCACCGCCTGGGAGTTGCCCTTCAACGCCATCGACGACTGTTTGCGCCAGGCTGACTTGATGCTCAAGGACGTGGACCATGTGGCCTACAGCTACAACCCCCACTACCAGCGGGCCCAGCGCACCCAGCAGGGGCAGCGTGACGTCGTCCTGCCACTTGAGCCATCGGCTGTGCCTGCCAGTGGTTGGGGCAATGTGTGGGACCCGCTGTTCTTGAGTTACATCGTTAACGCACCGCGGCAACTGCGCGATGGTGTGCCGCATCACCTGCGCAAGCGCTGGGAGGGGTTGCCCGATCAACCGCGCTGGATGTGGCACCACGTGGACCACCACCTGTGCCACCAGGCCAGCGCCTTCCTGGCGAGTCCCTTCTCACATTGCGCCGTCATGACCCTGGATGGGCGAGGCGAGACCGCCACCACCACCTATGGCCATGCCCTGACGAACGGCTACCTGGACCTGGGGCACGTGGACATGCCCCACTCATTGGGGCTGCTTTACGAGCGCGTGACCCAGCACCTGGGCTTCCTGCATTCGTCCGACGAGTACAAAGTGATGGCCTTGGGCGCCATGGGCCAACCGCGGTTTCGTGACGCCTTGCAGGCGTTGGTGCATGTGGGTGAAGAGGGGCAATTCACCATCGACGATCTGGCACTGGACGCGTGGGTTGGGCCGCCCAGGCGGCTGGGTGAAACGCTCACAGAAGCCCACCTGGACCTGGCCGCTTCGCTGCAGGATGTGCTGGAATCCACCGTGCTGTCGCTGGCGCGCTGGCTGCGTGACAAGACCGGCGAGCGCCAACTGGCCATGGCGGGGGGCGTGGCCTTGAACTGCGTGATGAACGCGCGGCTGCGCGACAGTGGCATCTTCGAGGAGGTCTGGGTGCAACCGGCCGCTGGCGATGCGGGCACCGCTCTGGGGGCGGCCTTGTGGATCGACGCGCGGGTGCGTCAGGGATCCGACGTCGAGTGGTCGCAAGAGCCCCCTCCGCCAGGGCGGATGATGCCCCTTGCGCCGCGCAGATGGCAGATGACCCAAGCCGGTTTGGGCCCCTCCTTCGAGGATGAGGCCATCGAGCAGCTGTTGCGCTGGGCTCAAGTGCCTTACCGACGACTGGAGCGAGTGGCCGAAGAGGTCGCTGCATTGCTGGCGGAGGACCGCATCATCGGTTGGTTCCAGGGGCGCATGGAGTTCGGCCCACGCGCGCTGGGGGCGCGGTCGATCCTGGCATCGCCTCTCACGAAGCAGATGCAATCCCGCCTCAACGAGCTGAAAGACCGCGAGGATTTCCGGCCCGTGGCACCGGTGATCCCCCAAGAACGCCTGAAGGCGTGGTTCACCCCGGCCGACGCCAACCGCGGACAGTCTCCCTTCATGCTCTTCACCTATGACGTTCTGCCCCATGTGGCTGCGCGCATCCCATCGGCTTGTCACATCGACCGCACGGCCCGCGTGCAGACGGTGGCACATGACGAACACCCCCTGTTGCACGAGCTGTTGTGTGCCTTCGGGGAACGGACGGGGGTGCCAGTGCTCGTCAACACGTCGTTCAACGTGCGGGGTGAGCCCATCGTCTGCACACCATCCCATGCTTTGCAAGCCTTCTTCACCACCCCACTGGACGCCCTGGTGATCGGCCCCTTCCTGGTCGAAAAGGGACACCCCCCGGAGGTACGCGGATGAGCCTCCAGGTATCCGTGGTCATCCCCACCTTTTTGCGGCCGGAATTGCTGCACCGTTGTCTCTTGGCGCTTTCACGGCAAACTTTGCCAAGCGCTGCTTTTGAAATCATCGTGGTCGATGATGGCAACTGTCAACGCACGCGCGAATTGGTTGGGCGGTGGCGGCGCCGCTTGGCAGACTTGCCGATGGCGCGCTACATCCTCGCGGAGGACACACAGGGCCCGGCTGCTGCACGCAACAAGGGCTGGCAGGCAGCCATGGGCGGGGTGATCGCCTTCACCGACGATGACACCATCCCGGACCGTGAATGGCTGGTCGAAGGTCTGAAGGCCTTGCGTCCTGAGATGGCCGCCGTCACAGGCCGAGTGGTGGTGCCCACGCCCCGACGCCCCACGGACTTCCAGCGCATGACGCATGGCCTGGAGAAGGCCGAGTTCGTCACAGCGAATGTGTTTGTGCGCAGAGAAGCCCTGAGGGTGCTGGGCGGCTTTGATGAACGCTTCAAACGTGCCTGGCGCGAGGACTCCGATCTGCAGTTCAACATCTTGCGTGCGGGCTGGTCCATCGGATGGGCCCCTGAAGCGCGGGTTCAGCATCCGGCGAGACCCGCCCCGTGGGGGGTGAGCTTGGGGCAACAACGGAATGTCTTCTTCGACGCCCTTCTCTACAAAAAACATCCCCGTCTTTACCGCCTGAAGATCCGGTGGTTGCCACCGCTGCGGTATTACGCGGTCGTGCTGGCGGTCCTGCTCGCGCTGGGTGCCCTGCTGTCTGGTCATGCCGTGCTTGGCGTACTTGCCTCGCTGTTGGCCCTGGCCTTGTGCCTGGGCTTTGCGTTGCGTCGCCTGAAGGGGGCCTCCCACGCACCCAGGCATGTCGCCGAAATGGTGCTCACCTCCCTCCTCATCCCCTTCCTGGCCGTGTTCTGGCGTTTGGCAGGAGCCTGGCATTTCCGCGTGCTTTTCCTGTGAGGTGCACATGCCTTTCAAACGCCTGAAGATCCTCACTTGGCATGTGCACGGCAACTACATGTACTACCTGTCACAGGTGCCTCATGATTTCTACCTCGTGCGTGACGCAGCCGGAACGCCTCACCACACGGGTCGCTCTGGCACGCTGCCTTGGGGCGACAACGTCCACGACGCGTGGGTGGACAAGCTGCCCGCCATGGCATTCGACCTGGTGCTTTTCCAGTCCGAGCATGCCTATGTCCATGAACGACATCACTTGCTGTCGGCCGAGCAGAATCGCCTGCCGAAGGTTTTCCTGGAGCACGATCCTCCGCAGGGACACCCGACCAACACCCGCCATTGTGTAGACGATCCGCACACCGTTTTGGTCCACGTGACGCCCTTCAACGCCTTGATGTGGGACAACGGCCGCACACCGACAGAAGTCATCGAGCACGGTGTCAAGCTGCTGCAGCCCGTGGCCTACAGCGGCGACCACGAAGCAGGGCTGGTGGTGGTGAATCACCTGCGACAACGCGGACGCCGTCTGGGCCTGGACATCTACGAGCGTGTCAGCCGTGAGGTTCCGTTGAACCTGGTGGGCATGGCGGCAGAGCAGATGCGCGGCGGCATCGGTGAAGTCGCCCAGGAACACCTCTCCAGCCTGATGGCACAGTACCGCTTCTTCTTTCACCCCGTCCGCTACACCAGCCTCGGACTGGCGGTGATCGAAGCCATGATGATGGGCATGCCCGTGGTGGGGTTGGCCACCACGGAACTGGCCACGGTCATACGCTCAGGTCACAACGGCCTCATTGACAACCGGCCAGACAGCTTGGTGCTGTCCATGAAGGAGCTTTTGCGAAACAAGCGTGCTGCAAGATCGCTGGGTGAGGCAGGGCGACAAACCGCGCACGAGCGCTTCCACATCGACCGCTTCATCATGGACTGGCAGCGGGTGCTGTCCGCTGCAACGAGTTGAAGCAAACGGCCTCTTCAACGGCTGCTCAAGTGGCGGCGCGAAAGCGGTCACGCAAAGCACGGATCTGATCATGGTTGCGCAGTACACCTTGGTACTGTCGCTCCACCACCAGTCGCACGGCAGGGGGCAACTCCTCGGCCAGCACCTTCTGGTAACGGGCCTTGGCCACGTCCTCGCCTCGCTCGCATTCCTCCAGCATGGCCAGGTCAGTGTAGCCCGCCAACGTCCCTTTGACTGCCACCCAGCCACGGTGGACTGCACCGCTGGTGGTGCCGCCTGTTTCTGCGGTTCCGCCCAACTGGGTGACCAGGGCTTGCAACTCGAGCGCAGCGCTGTTGCATTCGCGGGCACGTGAGTGGAACAGTTCATTGAGCTCGGTGGCTTTGGTGTGATCGGCACAGGCCTTGAAGCCGTACTCACCGTCACGGCAGTTCTCGACCAAATCGTTCAAGACGTCGATGACATCGTCATGGTTCATGGTTCGCTCCTGTCTGGTTGACAGCTCGCCCGGTTGGCGAGCTCGCTTCATGTAGAGCAGTTGGCGTTCCCGCCCCCTTCAAACGAGTCGGCATGTCATTTGCCGTGGGCATCTCCGCAAGCAGGAGGTGCACGGATGACGCGTGTGATGGACGTGACCATGTTCTGGGGGGGGCACAGCGGGGGCATCCGTCGCCATGTGTTGACCAAGAGGCATTGGATCGCGCGCGACCCGGCGTGGCGGCACACACTGGTGGCACCCGGCGCCTCGGGCGCTGACACTGTGGACGTCGGCAGCCTGCACCTGCCATGCACAGGCGGGTACAGCCTGCCTTGGCGTTTGGCAGGATTGGCCGATCGTTTGGCCGCGGCGGGCCCCGATCTGCTGGAGCTGGCAGACCCGTTCATGCTGAGTGGGCCGGCACTCCACGCTGCCCGCAGCCTGGGCGTGCCCGTGGTGGGGTTTTGCCATTCGAACGTGGCGGCCATGGGGCGGCGGTGGGGTGGCCGCCTGGCAGAAGACCTGGCGCGCCGCCACCTTTGCCGCGTTTATGGCCAGTGCGACTTGGTGCTGGCCCCCAGCCAGGACATGGTGAGACAACTGCATGATTGGGGGCTGGGCCATGCGCAACGGCAGGCCTTGGGCGTGGACACCCAGGTCTTCCATCCTGCGTGCCGTGACCCCGGTTGGCGGTCAGAACTGGGTCTTCTGCCTGGTTCGCTGGTGCTGGTGTACGCAGGCCGGTTTGCACCGGAGAAAAATTTGCATGTGCTGGCAGCCGCTGCGCAGCGCCTGGGCACCGCTTGCACGCTGGTGTGCGTGGGGGATGGGCCCAAGCCACCTGGAGGCTCCCGCACCATCCGACTGCCGTTCACCAATGACCGTGCAGCCTTGGCACGGTTGCTGGCAAGCGCTGACATTTTCGTGCACGCGGGAGACCAGGAAACCTTCGGCTTGTCCGTTCTGGAAGCGATGGCCTGCGGATGTCCTGTGGTGGGCTTGGCCGCGGCAGGACTGGCGGAGTTGATCGACACCCACGTGGGCCAAGCTGTCAGCCGGAACACGCCCGAAGAATTTGCCGAGGCCATCACTGCCACGTTGCACCGTGATCGGGAAAAGCTGGGGCGGGCTGCGCGGGCGCGGGCTCTGACCCACAGCTGGGAGCATGTGCTGCCTGGCCTGTTTGCCCGCTATGAGGCCTTGATTCAGCCCAGGTACAACGCCAAATGTGCGGTCAACAATGCCAGCACCGCAGCAAACAGCACATCGCTGGGGTAATGCAGTCCCAACACGACCCGTGACGCTGCCACCAGCAGGCTGAACAGCCAAAGCAGCACCGAGAGCAAGGGGTAATGGTGAGACAGCACCACCGTGAAGGCCACCGCATGCAGCGTGTGCCCGCTGGGAAAGCTGAACGTGTCCAAGGCCCGCGTGCGTGCGCGCACGCCTTCGCAAGCGACACAGGGGCGTGGCCTCGCAATGCGTGGCTTGAGCCAGAGGTACAAGGTCACGTTGACGACGCCCAGCGCCATGAGTTGCGCCGTTCGCCCGGTGCCCTGGCGACCATCGATCCAGGGCAGCAAGACCATCACCGCAGCCCACAGAAAGCCATCGCCCAGACGACTCACACCGATCAGGGGCCAACTCAGGGCCCTGGACCAAGGCGACTGTTGAGCCCAGACCACGCACTGCCGATCGAACAGCAGTGCACGTGCCAGCAAATCGTCAGACCATGCAGACAGCGTGCCCATGGGAGGCTCCCGCTTGTTCCGTCAACGCGGCCATCTGCAATTCCTGGCTTCTGAGCACCGCGTGCCAGTCGGTCAACCGCGCTCTGCCGCGCGCCAGAATGCGGAGGGCTTCCAGCTCCTCCAGGCAGTTCACCGCTTGCGCCGTGGTGCGGCAAAATCCCTGAGCGTCTCCCGGTACAACCAGGAAGCCGTTGAGCGCATGTTCGATCAAGGCGGAGGCGGCAGCGACGTCAAAGGCGACCACGCACAAGCCAGAGGCCATGGCCTCCAGGGTCACGTTGCCGAACGTATCGCTCAGGCTGGGGAAGAGGAAAACGTCCGCGCTCGCGTAGGCCTGCGACAAGGCCTCGCCCTGGAGCACCCCCGTGAAGACGGCCTCTGGCCAGCGTTGCTGCAATTGACGGCGCTGAGGCCCGTCGCCCACCACCACCATGCGCGCCTCAGGATGGAGTGTGCGAACTTGCGCCCAGGCCTGCAGCGCCAGATCCACCTGCTTTTCAGCCGCCAGTCTGCCAACGTAGAGCAACACCGGCGTGTGTGCATCGGCATGCCAGGCATCGCGCAGGGCCTGAGAGCGCCAACGGGGAGAGAACTGCGTGGCATCCACCCCCCGTCCCACCACCGTGAGCCTCTCAAACCCCCCGGAGCCCAGCTCGGCACGCAGGCTTTCGGTGGGCACGAAATTCAAGTCAGCAGCGTTGTGCAGCATGCGCAGCAAGCGCTGGATGAAGCGTTCCCCCCATCCCAAGCCGTAGTAGCGGCTGTAGCGGTGAAAGTTGGTGCGGAAATCTGCGGTGACGGGCAAACCCATGGACCGGGCCACGCGCACCGCCACATGCCCCAAGGGGCCAGGCGTCGCCACATGGACCAGGTCTGGCCGATCACGCTCGAAGCGGCGGCGCATGGCAGCCGGGCTGGCCCACCCAAAGCGCAGATCGCTGTACATCGGGATGGGACACCCCCAGGTCAGCCATTGCTGGCCGCCCTCCCCACGGAACTCGCCCCGCTGGCAGGGCCTGATGAGATCGACGCGGTGGCCATGAGCTCGCAGGTAAGCCACAGTTCGCGCCACCGTCAAGGCCACGCCATTGATCTCGGGTGGGTAGGTTTCGGTGACATAGGCAATTCTCACAGGGGTCTCCTGGGAGTGGCGATGCACACCCTGGGGCAAGCGCCGTTCCTGTGCACACACATGCCCCGGGCAGCAAGGCACGGCATTTGCCGACGGGCCTGTCGTGTGTCCCGATGCCCCAACGCCACATGGCAATTCGGCTCGGTCTTCCAACGCTCGATCACCCAGAGGATTCCACCATGTACTTCCTGAAACGATCTTCGTCCGCAGCCGTCTTGGCCTTCACCGCCCTGGCGGCATCACCCTCGCTGCACGCGCAGACGGCCGGTGAAAACACCCAAATGCGAGAAACGCCTGCAGGCGCGTCTTCCGGAGCATTTGACAGCGCCACCCCAGCCACCGGCGCTGGCGCCATGTCGGGCAGCAGCGCAACAGGCAGCACCGGCGCCTATGGCACGAGCAACACCACGCCGATGGCTTTCGATGCACCGGCGGCAGGCATGAGCGACCGCAATGGGTACTCATGGCTGCCCTACACAACGCGAGGCTACGTGGGCATCAACGCGGGGCAGGCCCGGCTGGACAACATGCCGTGCTCTCCGTTCTACAACTGCGATGACACCAGCAACCGTGCCTACAAGGTCTACACCGGCGGCATGTTCAATGACAACTTCGGCATGGAGCTGTCCTACTTCAACACCGGCAACTTTGACCGTTCGGGTGGGCGGGCCCGCGCGCATGGGGCCAACCTGAGCTTGGTGGTGCAGGCACCGCTCGGCGACATGGCCGCGGTCTATGCCAAGTTGGGCGGCACGTATGCATGGACGAAGGCTTCGGTCGGTCCGCTGGCCGTGGGCAGCCCCAGCGGCGAACACAGTGGTGCCGGTGTGGCATACGGTGTGGGCGTCCGCCTGAACGCCACCCGCAACTGGGCTTTCGTCCTGGAGTGGGACCAGCACGACCTGAAGTTCGCGGGCGACGACAAGCAGGCGACCAAAATCACCACGCTGGGTGTGCAGTACCGCTTCTGAGCCTCAGGGCCGCCAAGGGCCTGCGGGCACACGGCGGCCATCCAGGTACAAGCACAGCCAGTGCCCTTGGGGGTGGCGCCGGCAGGCCGCACGCACCATCAACAAGATGGGCACGGCCAGCATGGCCCCGGCGATGCCCCACAGCCAGCCCCAAAAGAGCACGGACAGGAAGGCCGAAAGAGGGCTGAGCGACAGCCGTCTGCCCACCACGTAGGGACTCACGAAGTTGCTTTCCAGGCCGTGCAGGGTCAGGAACGCCACGGCAGGCAGTGCCACCCTCAGGCCCTGGTCCGGCATGCCAATGATGCCGGCCATCAGCAACATCAGCGTGGTCATCATCGGACCGAAGTACGGGATGAAATTCAACACGCCAGCCACCGTTCCCCACAGCGCCGGATTCGGCAGTCCCAGGACCCACATGGCAGCCGCCGTGGTGATACCCAAACCCAGATTGACCCACGCCATCGTGCTCAGGTAGAGGGCGATGTCCCGTTGTGCGCTGCGCAAGCCCCCCAACATCCGTGCCTTGCGTCGGCGGTTGGGCAACGCTGCCAGCGTCCGGGTCAGCAGCCACTGCTCTGAAGCCAGCAGAAAGTACAGCAAGATGACGGTCGCAGCCGCCAAGAAGATGGCCGACAGCGCCTGCCCCAGCACGCGCCCCGTGAGACTGATGCCTTCGCTGGCGATTTTTTCCTTCACAGGATCCCCTGCCGGTCCCAAACCAGGCCGAGGCCGTCTGGGCGGCGCGATGACGGGAATGGCTGAGCGTACGCGATCCATCTGCTCAATCACCTGCTGCAGCGTGGTGGGTGCTTTTTCCATCCATGCAGCCGCAGGGGCTACCAACATGCTCACCAGCAGACTCGCTGACAACAGCAGACTCATGAGGACCATGCCCGCACCAACAGGCTCAGGCAAGCCCCAACGCTGGAGCGTTCGCACAGGCCCGGCCAGAGCGAATGTCAGCGCCACGGCAAAGAAAATGGGCAAGAGGAAAACCTTGGCCTCCCGCACGAACAACGTGGCGGCGATGATCGCCAGCCCTGCCAAAGCACGCCCCCGCCAGGAGCGTGTTGGCATGAAGACGCCTTGTTCCACACCTCATGACCGGGCTTTGAGCAAGCCTGTGTCGTCGGAGAAGAGCACCTCAATGCGCCGGTTTTGCTGACGTCCCTCCGTCGTTCGGTTGGTGGCCACCGGGAACGCCTCTCCCAGGCCTTGCACCTCGATGCGGTCCTGCGACACACCGTGGGCAATCAGGGCGTCGCGGAACGCTTCGGCACGGCGCTGAGAGAGGCGCAGGTTGTACTGCTCGCTGCCTCGGGCATCGGCAAATCCTTCAATGCGCACGCGCCGCTGCGGGTACTGCCGCAGGACCTCGGCCAGCTGTTCGGCCGTGCGCTGTGCCCCTGGTTGCAGCCGTGACTGGTCGGTGTCGAAGAGCACGTCGCGCACCGTCACCACCAGACCACGATCGGTCTGACGTGCCTGCATCCGCTGCAAGGCCTGGGCAAGCGCGTCTGCGCGGTCTCCTGCCTGCGCCGCACGTTGACGCGCCAGCTGAGCATCTTTGCCACTGGCGTCGGCTCGGATGCGCTCGCGCTCCACAGCTGCTTGCTTCAGGACCTCTTCCTGGGCCGCGCGCTCGGACAGCAGCTGCGCGGCCTGCGCACGGCGGTAGGCCAGGTAAGCCAGGTGGCGGGTTTCGTCCTCATTGCGGCGTCCGGCCCACGCCGTCTCTGCTTTGTCGAGGGCTTGGCGGGCCTGGGCCATTTCGTTGGAGGCGGCCTGCGTTGCCATGGGGTGCAAGCTCGCCGAGGCGTAGGCCTCGCGGGCCTCCTTGAGGGCTTCGTTGTGGGGCGGGCGTGTCTGACAAGCGGCGAGAGGCAGCAGCAGGCAGGCGATCAAGTACCGTGTGGATCTCATGGTGGCTCCTGGAAGATGGAAAACCTGGGCGGGTCAGATGTTCACGGACGGGTTACCTGTTCCCGCAAAATCTGCAAACCCTGTTGAACCTCGGCGGCGGCGCGGCGGGCGCGTTCTTCACCGGCTTTGTTTCGCGCGACCAGACCATCGACCTCAGCCTGCTCTGCCAGCACTTGCGCACGTGCGTTGTTGCCCTGGGCCATGGCCAACTTGGCTGCCTCCAGCTTGCTGCGGGCCCGCGCGAGCTCGGCCTGGGCCAGCTCTGTGGCGCCAGCCGACACCGCACCATCCACGGCGGCATCGGCCAGCAGCAAGCGTTCGCGCGGAGGCGGCGTGCTGGCACATGCCACCAACGCGGAGGTGAGCAAAACTGCGGCGCACAGCTGCGTGCGTGGTCCAAGCCTCAGATGGGTTGCTTTCATGGCGTCCTCTGCATTGCGTGTTGAGAGCTCACCCCTGAGCAGCTTTTGTGCCTTCCCCCACAGGTGTGGGGTGGAACGTTTCAAGTCGGACTGACGCCGTTGCGCGCCAACTTGCTGCCAGACACCATCGGCGCAACGCGACGTTGTTCTCCACGGCTGGGCATCAGGCGCTGGAAGAGCGCCACCATGCCGTTGCAGCTGGCATCCAGTGAAAACCGCTCCACGCATCGCTGGCGGCCGAGCTGTCCCATGCGATCACGCTCAGCCACCGATGCACACAGCGCTGCAATGCGATGTGCCGCATCATGATCGGCGCCGGGTGCGACCAGCCAACCGGTCTCGCCGTGCTGGATGAGGTCCGGAACCCCTCCCACCCGGGTTGCAACCACGGGCAGACCGCACGCCATGGCTTCCATGATGGCGAAGGGCATGGCCTCCGTGAGCGATGTGGACACCACCATGTCGAGCTGCGCATACACCGCAGGCATGTCTGTCTGGACTTCCAGCATCCTGACCCTGTCGCCCAGATGGAACTGCTCGATGAAGCGGCCCATCTCATCGCGCAGAGGGCCATCGCCCACGACGGCAAAATGAACGTCTGGCGCGAGGTGCTGAAGCACCCGTGCCACCCGCAGGAACATCTCCGGCCCCTTCTCGGGGGACAAGCGGCCCACGAAACCCACCAGCAGACTTTGCGCCGGCACGTCCCAAAGCGTTCGCAATCCTGAGGGGCGATGCTGCACCGGCGCAAACCGCTGCGTGTCCACGCCGTTCGGGATGCAATGCAGTTGCGAGGGATGGACGCCCAGCCCCATCGCATGGAAGTAGGTCTGCTTGCACACCACGCTCAGGTGGGTGCCGGTGGCACGGTGAACTTCCACGTCGATGGTGGTGAGCTGGCGTCCATGGATGGTGCTCAACACGGGCTTTCCAGTGATGCGGCCGATCAATCCAGCAAGGACGTGGGCATTGCTCAGATGGGCGTGGATGATGTCGATCGCATGTGTTTTGACCAAGGTGCAGCCCAGGTTCACGGACGACCAGAGGGGGTCCTCGGGCATCGGCGTGATCAGCACCTCGACATGGAGCTCGCGCAAAGCGTCTGTGAAGCGGCTCTCGAAAGGGCACAGCGCCACGACGCGAAATCGTTCCGGTGGCAAGCGCTCCATCAACCTGGCCACATAGGTTTCCATGCCGCCCACGATGGCGTTGCCAATGACCTCCATGACATGGATGCGATTCGGTGCAACAGGCACACTGGACATGAGGACCTTTCAAAAGTCAGCAGCACATGGGGCGCCATCGCATCCGGGACATGGCAGCGGGAGGCGTTGTTCGCTCATGGGCAGGTGTGGGGGCCGCGGGCGTGCACCCCGTGCCTCTGGCCTGGGGTGCGGCCCCACCCAACCATGCCTGCGCTGTCTTGCAGAAGATGCGGTCCATCTCGACGCTGCCCACCTCCAACTCCAGCAGCAGCGCCTCCAGCCAAGATCGACGCTCGCGCAGTTCGGCACCTGGACACGGCAAGAAACAGTCACTGCCAAACTGCAGCAAACCCGAACCCAACACACTGAGCGCCCGCCCCAACACTTCTTTGCGATAGACCGCGGGAGCGCCGAACGAAAGGTCAAACCGGAATGCAGCCTGCTCGGCTGGCACCCCGTGGATGAGGTCGATCAGCCCCACGGCAATCGCTTCGTCCGTCCACGGCCAGCCTAGATGGGCCAGCGCCACGCGCATGCCAGGGTGGTCGCGCAGGGACTCGAAGTAGGACGGCCGGCAAAAGCGCGAGGAACGTCCGTCAATGAAAACACCGGAGTGAAACAGCACGGGCAAATTCATGGCCGATGCAGCTGCGAACGTGGGCTGCACACGCTCCTCAAACGGGTACCACCCGGTGGGCACCATCTTGACCCCGTGCAGGCCGAGATCCTCGATGGCGTGACGCAAGTCTTGCGGTGCCTGCGCATCTCGTGGATCGACCACGCACAGCCCCACCAGGCGGTCCTCCCGGCCTTTCACCAAACGGGCCAAATGCTCGTTGGCACGACGCAGCGAGGCAGGGTCGTCGAGGCTGTAGCCCGGACTGAGGAAGGGGGCCAGCAACACGCCCACATCCACCCCCGCCTCGTCCAGGGTGTGCAACACGTCGCTGGTGGTTTCTTGACCAGTGCAATGCAAATGGGCATCGATCAACATGGCTCAATCCGCCTTCGCTGTGCTGGCGGGCTCTGCGGTGTGTGCGCTGTGACTGCTCGATCTGCGCTGCACTTTGGCCGCCACAGGCCGCTGCCGCTTGCGCTGCACAGCCTGGTGGACTAAATCCAGCATGGCTTTGGCGGTGTCATCCCAGGAGAAGCAAAACACACAGGCGCTGGCACCCGGGAGCTGGGCATCGCGTTGTGCCGCGGTCGTTTGCAGCAAAGCTTCGCACGATTGGATGAACTGGCTTTTGCTGTGGGCAATGTGCACGACATCGCCATACAGCACCGCGACATCCCGGATGGCCGTGCTCACCACAGGTTTTTCCGCGGCGAGGTATTCGAGTGTCTTGGTCGGGCTGATGTACTGCGTTGCCTCGTTGAGGGCAAATGGCATGAGACACACATCCCAGTCACGCACCAGGTAAGGCAGTCGATCGTATGGCTGCATGCCCAGCCAATGGATGTTGTGGCGACGGGGCAGGCTGTCAGGGTCGATTTTGAGCACCGGCCCGACCATGACGATGGACCATTCCGGATGGGCCTCGGCGATCGCGTCGACCAATGGCAGGTTCATGCGCTCATCGATCACCCCGAAGTAGCCAAGCATCGGTCGAGTCAAATGTCCCTGCAGCGTCGCCACATGCTGAGCATGAGGAGAATCCGCTTGCAGCTGAGATGGGGCGTAGTGCGCCACGTCCACGGCACTGGGTTGGCAGTGAACATGATCGTTCAATGAACGCTTCGCCTCGTAGAGACTGACCCCGCCGGTGAACACCACATCGGCTTGCTGAAGCAAGGCCTGCTCCAATTGCCGCATGGTTTGCGGAGCGCCTTTGAAAGCAGACAACTCGTCCATACAGTCGTAGATGACCGCACTGGGATGCAAGACCGCCAGCAGTGGCAGTGCCATGGGCGTGTAAAACCAAGCCAAGCTCTCACGCACACCCTGAGCGGCCATGTAGTTCGCCAGCAGCGGCGCCATCACCCGCAGCTGCTCTGCATGGAATCCCTTTGCCTGCAGGGACGTGTGGGGGCGCAAAACCGTCACGCCAGGCGCCACCCCGATGGCCTCGAGCCACGGCTTTCCCTCCGATGCAACCGGCTCTTCAACGTAGAGGACCGGGTGCGTGCTGGCCATGCGGGTGAGCAGGTGTTGTGGTCTTTGAAAGACAAAGTCCCAGCGCAGATGGGAAAAAACGATGAGATGCGCCATGGCAGGTCCTTGTGAATGAGCATGACGCGGCCATCAGCAATCCCCATTCCCTCCCGGTTCGCGCTGAACGCACGCCTTCTGCAAAGACTGCCGCACCACGTAAGTTCTACACACCCGATGGGGCCAGCTGACCAGAATTTCCACCAGCCCCCTGCGAGGGAACGCGCGAAAAGCGTCCCCTTCACGCCCGGCACGGGCATTGCAATCAACTGCAGTTCACATGGTGAGCCAGCACGTTCATCTTCCCCCTTGACCGGAGACATGGATGAAATCAATCGCCTTCAGGAACGAGCAAAAGCAACAGCAAACTTTGACGCCCCGTTTGCAACAAGCCGTGCGACTGTTACAGTTGTCCTCCCTGGATTTCGCACAGGAGATCCACGCCGCGCTGGGCAAAAACCCCTTCCTCGAAGCGATGGACGAAGACGAAGGCGCCACGCCCGTGCTGGCGCCGCTCGGTGCCCTGGCAGAGCCGACGACCCCATCGGGTGAAACGGACACCCTGTCCATCGCAGCCCCTGACCAAGTTGCAGTCGATGACGCCGCACGCGATCACGATGGCGGCACCGATGACGGGCAGCCGACCGATGACTATGAGCGCGACGCATGGCAAGCGCCTGGCAGCGGCTCACGCCAGGGCGGCACCGGCGAAACCAGCGTCATCGACATGATGGCAGCGGACATGGGTTTGCGGCACCAGCTGCACACCCAGCTCAATGTCATGCACCTCACCGAGCGCGAGTTGATGCTGGCCAAGGTCATCGTGGAGTCCCTCGATGATGACGGCTACCTCCGCGACAGCCTCCATGAGCTGTGTGCCATCTGCGATTTCCGGCCCACACCCAGCCTCAGCGAGATGGAGCGGGCCTTGGCGCATGTCCAGACGCTCGATCCCCCGGGCGTGGGCGCCAGAACGGTGGTGGAGGCCTTGCTGCTGCAACTGCCGCAGATTCCCTGCCATCAAGAACGATCCTTGGCCAAGGCGATCCTGAGCCATCACCTGGACCGCCTCGTCAAACACGACACCTGTGGCCTGGCCCGCGAATTGGGCTGCAGTGCCGAACTGGTCGAGGCGGTGTGCAACCGCATCCGCCGGATGGACCCACGCCCGGGATGGCGGCATGGCGGTGCCTCTGCCCAATACATCACGCCGGACGTGGTGGTGCGCAAGGTGCGCGGGCAATGGGTGGCCTCGCTGAGCAGCAACATCGTGCCACGGGTGCGTCTCAACCAGATGTACGCCGACCTGTTCCAGCGCCATCGCGAAGGCCAGCACACCGAACTGGCAACACACCTTCAGGAAGCGCGCTGGACCATCCGCAATGTCGAGCAACGATTCGCCACGATCCTTCAGGTCAGCGAGGCCATCATCCGTCGCCAGAAGCAATTCCTGGAATACGGCGCACTGGCCATGAAGCCATTGTCTCTGCGTGAAATCGCCGAGGAGGTGGGCCTGCACGAATCCACCGTGTCACGGGTGACGAACAACAAGTACATGTCCACACCCGCGGGGGTGTTCGAGCTCAAGTATTTCTTCTCGCGTGCGATGCCAACCGCCACTGGCGGCACCTGTTCGGCCACAGCCATTCGCGGTGTCATCCAGACCATGATCGATCAGGAGCGCGCCCATGAACCCTTGTCTGATGCGGAAATCGCACGGCGCCTGGCTCGGCAAGGGCTGACGGTGGCGCGACGCACCGTGACCAAGTACAGACAGGCGATGCGCATCGCGCCGGTCGAGCACAGGCGACGCCTGCCCTGACAGGGTGCGTGCAAGGCACACAGCTTGCCAAGAGTGTCACCCTCCCCCCATTTTCCGAGGACACCATGGACATCGACACCGATTACGAAGAGGACCTCATGCAATGCATCGATGACTGTCAACGGTGTCATGACGTTTGCCTTCAGACGGCGATGCAACACTGCCTGAAAGTGGGCGGCGAACACGCTGTCCACAGCCACATCGCCCTGATGCTGACCTGTGCGGAGTTGTGCCAAACCGCGGCCAACGCGATGCTGCGCGGCTCTCCGATGCACCGCGTGATTTGCCTGGCTTGTGGTGAACTTTGCGATGCCTGCGCAGCAAGCTGTCAGTTGGTTGGGGACATGAGCGAGTGCATTGACATGTGCCGTTTGTGCGCTGAGAGTTGCCACGAGATGGCCGACGACGACGCTTGAGTCAGTGGCCGCGTTTGGCTTGCTCACGCAAGGCCAGGCAGCGCAGCATGGCCGCCAAGGCCAAGGCGAAAGCTTCGTCGTACCACGGTTGGGCACCGCTCACGGCCACGACGATGCCCTCCAGGTTCACGGCGCCCCACAAGGGGCTGTCACCTCGCCGCAGCAGGTGGGGCTGGGCTTGCAAGATTCGGCTGTCCAACCCTGTTTGCCAGCACAGGCGCGCCTTCTCGCGTGCAAAGGCACCGTAGTCGGCATCCCACTGCGTCTCATCCCCCACCGCGTGCTCCAGCAGCAGGGCATCGGCAAAGGGTGTTTCAGCGGGCTGACGGGAAGGGTCCAAGATGGCCACAGCCAAGAAGCCCATGCCGCAGACCTCGCGATCCTGCGCTGCGGCCTCCAACATGGGCAGCACCTTGTCAATGGCCTCGCGTGCGAGTGCCGCGGTGAGCAGGGCACCCCCTTCAGCGTCATCGGCGCCCGCCGCACCCTCCTGGGTGTGGCCAGGCCCCTGGTGCCCACCGGCCTTCAGCGCCCAGTCCACCGCGTCACGTGGGCTGTCCACCTGCTCGGCAGCGTGCATGGCTGCGGTGGGCGAAATGGGATCGCTTGCCGGGAAGGTCTCGTCCAGGGCCTCGTCGAGCAACTCTTGGTAGGTGGGCACCTTGTCTTTGACGTTCTTGCATTCACCGGAGGTTCGTTTTTTTTCGCGCTGGCGTGCATGGACGTCTTTCATGGCTCTCTCCCTGGGATGGCTTCAGTGCGGGTGGTGCCGACCGATGTCGGTGTCGTGTCCAGCGGGCTCAAAGTCTCCGCCCTCGCTGGTGGGCTGGGCCTGGACCGGTCGCCTGCCATCGGGCGTGGGCTCCATCGCGGTGTTGGGCACCTCCATTTGCGGCGTTCGCTCACGCACCTTGATTTGCTGGGAAGTTTGAGAATCCCGGCGTTTGGGGATGCGAACCGACAACACACCACCTTCGAATTCGGCTGTCACGGTGCTGGGATCGGCCATGAACGGCAAGGGCACTGTGCGCACGAACCGGCCATAGCTGCGCTCCATGATGTGGATGTGGTCGCGCTGGCCATCGACGGTCTCCCGCTTGTGACCGCTGAGGTACAGGGTGTTGCCGTCCAGGCGCACCTCGATGTCTTGGGCCCGCATGCCAGGCATTTCGGCACTTAGGCACACCTGGTCGTCATCTTCGACAACGTCCAAACGCACCGAGGACACCAAGGCGCTCGGTGCTCCCAAGTGCATCAGGCTGCTGGCGCCTGAAAAGAAGGTGTCCATCATGCGGCCCATCTCTTGGGTCAAGCCCACGATGGGGTCCGAATGCCGGTCGGCGCGCCAGGGCGCCGGGGAAATATTGAAAGCCATGATTTGCTCCAGTGGTGTGGCCAAGAATTGCGGCAAGGGCGTCAGTGACTCATGTCTCGGGCTTTGCCGGACGTGCTGCCACCCCCTGCGCTGCCGCTGGCCTGTGACCGCCCCGATCGATCCGGCTCTGCGGGTGAAGAGATGCCCTCCAGGGTCTCGCTCAGGTCAGCGTCGCGGGCCTTCACGGCCAGGTCACCGAGGGTGATCATCCCGACCAGGCGTTTGTCGCGGTCGACGACGGGCAGGCGGCGAATTTGCTGGGTGCGCATCTGCTGCAGAACGTTGTCCATGGGCTCGTCTGCGTAGCACCAGGCGGCTTCTTCGGTCATGACCTCGGAGACGCAGGCTTGGTTGCTCGCGCAACCCTGGGCCACCCCGCGGACCACGATGTCTCGGTCAGTGACCATGCCCAACAGGCGTTCACCGTCACACACAGGCAAAGCGCCGATGTCGAGCTCGGTCATGGCCTGCGCGGCCTGGGTCAATGTGTCGCCGGGGCAGAGGGTGCGCACCCCGCGGGTCATGGCGTCGGCTGCTTGGTTCATGTCGAATCCTTTCAGGAAAGTGGTGTGGGAGACGGGAGACGCCCGGGTCCGGGCAAACCACATGCCAGTCCCTTGCAGCCTTCGCGGCATGGGCATGGCATTTGCCGAACTGGGGCCTGTGTCCACGGGCAAGCGCTGTACCCAAGCCGTGGGCGTTTCACCTTTGCCGACTTCTTTTCCGAAGAGAGCCCAAATGCCCGACCTCCGCCACCTGCCCGCCATCTTTCGGCGCCTCAATCCCGCCATCACCGCGACCCAGCGCATGCCGCCTCCCGAAGCCCCGTGGCCCGCGCCCGGCATGGCGCACACGGTGCAGGGCGATGGCCCTGCGCAGACCAGCATCGGCCCGGAAGGCCAGAACAATGACCAGGGCACTGGCACAGCCGCCGACCGCAGCACCCCTTCGCCGGACAGCAACCTCACCAGCCCTGCGCCCAGTGGCAGTGACATGACACCCCCCCAACAGCGACCTGGAAACGTCGCGCCCGACTCACGGCCCGTGGCTGACCATGGCTTGCTCGATGGCACGCGCCAGGGTCCGGCCCAAGCCCAATGAAGCGCTTCCCTCTTTCGGACTGGCGCCCTACGCTGGCCTCCGTCCAACGCTTGCTGCACCTGGTGGTCGTGTTCATCCTGCCCATCGGCTTGGTGCTGGTTCTGCTAGGGGCAGGGGTGATGCACCTGGTGAACCCGATGCTGACGTCGTGGGCGCAGAGAGACCTTGACGAGCGCGCCAGCCTGGTGGCACGCGCTCTGCAACAGCCCATCGGCGACGCTTTGCTCATGGGTGACCCGCAATCCCTCAACAGCCAGTTTGACCAGTTGACCGAGGACCCTCACCTGCACGCCGTGGCCTTCTGCAGTGCCGAAGGGCAGTTGATGGCCATGAGTCACAGTTACCCGCGAGATGCCGGCTGCAAACCGGTGGCCAGCGCCCTGCCCCAGCCCTTGCACATCGCCCATGTGCCGCTGAGATTGCAATTGCCTTCGGGGGAGGCGCAAGCCGATTTGCTGGTGCTGCTCAACCCCAGCTATGCCTGGCGTCGCGGGGAAGAGACCCAGCGCTCCCTGTGGTGGCTGTTCGCCAGCGTGGGGGTGATCCTGACTTGCACCACCCTGTTGCTGGCGCACTGGTCCTGGCGGCGCTGGATGGACGGCGTTCGTCGCATCCTGCGCGCTGGTGCCATGCCCAACGGCATGGCGCGCACGCCACCAGAGGTCCAGCCTCTCGTCCCGGATTTGCACCGTTTGCTGCACAGCGTGCACCAGGATCGGCGCATCCTGAAAGAGACAACCATCGAGTGGCGCCCGGAAACACTCAAATTGCTGCTGCGTGAACACCTCTTTGGCGAGGAGATCATGGTGGTGTCCAACCGAGAGCCTTACATTCACCAGCGTCAGCCAGATGGCAGCATCGCCGTGCAACGCCCCGCCAGTGGCTTGGTCACCGCGGTCGAGCCCGTCATGCGCGCATGCTCCGGCGTGTGGGTTGCCCACGGCAGTGGGAGCGCAGATGCCGACGTGGTGGACGCCCGGTCACGCATCCGTGTTCCCCCTGTGGTTCCCGGAGAGCCCGATGCCCAAGGCAGCTACACCCTGCGCCGGGTGTGGCTCTCACCCGAGGAGGAACGCGGCTATTACTACGGCTTTGCCAACGAAGGCCTCTGGCCGTTGTGCCACATCGCCCACGTGCGACCCGTCTTCCGTGAAGAGGACTGGCACCACTACCGGGCGGTCAACGCACTGTTCGCCGATGCCGTGGTCGCCGAAGCCCGCTCCGACGACCCCGTGATCCTGGTGCAGGACTACCACTTCGCCCTGTTGCCCGGTCTGCTGCGCGAGCGCCTGCCCAAGGCCACCATCATCACGTTCTGGCACATACCCTGGCCTAACCCGGAATCCTTCGGCATCTGTCCATGGGCACACGAGATCCTGCAAGGCCTGCTTGGCAGTACCATCCTGGGCTTCCACACGCCATACCATTGCGAAAACTTCCTGGCCACCGTGGACCGTTTCCTGGAGTCGCGTATCACCCGCGAGGACGCCTCCGTTCGTTTCCGGGGACACCGCACCCAGGTGCGGGACTACCCCATCTCCATCCACTGGACCGCCCCCCCACCTGACGCAGAGACACAGCAAGCCCGCGCTCGCCAGCTGGTGCGGCAACGGCACAACCTGAGCGCAGACCATCGGCTGGGTCTGGGCGTGGACCGCCTCGACTACACCAAAGGTATCGTGGAGAGGATGCTGTCGGTGGAGTGCCTGCTGGAGCGACAGCCTGAGTGGATCGGTCGATTCTCGCTGCTGCAAATCGCCGCGCCCACGCGATCGACATTGCCGGAGTACCTGCGTTTGGAGGCCCAAGTGCGCGCGCAAGCCGAGCGCATCAACCAAAAGTTCGCCGCCTTGAGACCGGACACTGCGCCGGCCATCATCCTCCTCGTGGAGCAGCACGACAGCACTTCGGTGCAACTGCATTACCGCGCCTGCGATGTGGCCGTCGTCACCAGCCTGCACGATGGCATGAACCTCGTCGCCAAAGAGTTCGTGGCCGCCCGCGACATGGAGGATGGCGTGCTCATCCTCAGCCGCTTTGCAGGAGCCGCCGGGCAGTTGCACCAAGCCTTGTTGGTGAACCCGTACCACATCGATCAGCTGGCCAGCACGCTGGCGCAGGCGCTGGTGATGCACCCTGCGGAACAACTGGAGCGCATGCGCGCCATGCGCCGCCACCTCAGCAGCTTCAACATCTACCGCTGGGCAGGCTCCATGCTGCTGGATGCGGCCGATGCCCGCCAGCGCGTGCGCTTGCAAGACCGCATCGATGAAGTGAGCAGCCAAAGCGCTGGCTCGCGGATTTTTGGGCCCTGGCGCAGGGCACCTGCTCCTGCAAATCCATCTGAATGCGCCAAGGTGCGGCCCATCAAACGCGCCTGAAAGCGGCCATGAACCTCCTTCTCTCACAGCGGAATTTGCCCATCCTCCTGCGCTGGAGCCTGTCGAACACCCTCATGGCTTTTGACTTCGACGGCACCCTGGCGCCCATCGTGGACGACCCGCAAGACGCCAGACTGCCGATCCCCACCTGGCAGGCACTTGACGCCCTTTGCCGCGTGGCACCGGTGGCCGTGGTCTCGGGCCGCTCATGTGCCAGCCTGCAAGCCAGGCTTCCCCCCAGCGTACGCTGGCAAGTGGGCAACCACGGCAATGAAGGCCTGCCCGGTGACGACCGTGCTGCCGCGGGACGCACGCGGGTGTGTGCGCTGTGGCATCGGCAGATCGAGGAAAGCCTGAGCCGCACCCCGCGCTTGCAAGGCATCCAGCTGGAAAACAAGGGGTCAACGCTGTCGGTGCATTACCGCCATTGTGTTGAGCCCCAGGAGACTTGTGGACTGCTGCAGCACCTGCTGAGCCGATTGCAGCCACGACCGCGCCTGCTGGGCGGCTGGATGGTTTTCAACTTGTTGCCCGCTGGCTCCCTCACCAAGCTCGAAGCGCTGCACCGTTTGCAGGCGCATGCCCGTTGCGACCACCTCCTCTTCGCAGGCGACGACCTCACCGACGAACTGGCTTTTGCCCAAGCCCCTGCCCATTGGCTGACGATCAGGGTCGGCATGCAGACACCCACTCAGGCGCGGTACCGCGTGCGCCACCCCGCCGAGGTGTGCACCCTGTTGCAACATGTGACGCAGCTGCGACATCGAGGTCAGCGACGGTTGGCCCGCCTGCAAAGGCGCTCAGCCGACGCTGGAGACGGTGGGGGCGATGGTGTCCTCGATCCTCAAGCGCGGCAGCCCCGCCGGATGGGTGCGCTGGATGAAAACAATCAGGTGCTCTCTCACGGCGCACCGCAGGTTCCAGTTGTCGGAGGAGTCTCGGCAACTGAGCAGACAGCGGACCTGCATGGCCCGCTCGGAGCTGTCCGTGACCTGGAGCTCACAAACGCGTCCATCCCAAAGCGGATGTGAGTGGACAAAGCTGTCCAGTTCAGCGCGCAACGCGTCCAGCGGGAGGTGGTAGTCCACCCAGAGAAAAACACTGCCCAAGATGCGTGAGCTCGTGCGTGTCCAGTTTTGGAACGGGTGTTGTGTCCACCATTCCAGGGGCACCACGAGGCGGCGCTCGTCCCACAGGGCCACCACCACGTAGGTCCCGGTGATTTCCTCAATGCGCCCCCACTCCCCCTCAACGATGACCACATCGTCCAGCCGGATCGGCTGGGTCAGACCCATCTGCAGGCCGGCGATCAGGTTAGCCAACAAAGGCCTTGCCGCCAGACCAGCGACGATGCCCGCCAAGCCGGCCGACGCCAGCAGGCTTGCGCCCACATGGCGGACCTGTGGGAAGGTCATCAAGGCCATGGCCAGGCCCAGCAAGCCGATGAGAGAGGACAACATCCGACTGAACACGCGGGTCTGTGTCTGTAGGCGTCTGGCTGCCAAGTTGTCAGCCGACGTCGAGGGCCGCAGCACAGCCACCACATCGCCCATGGCCTGCACGCCCTGGATGAGCAACCAAGTCAGCACGGTGACGATGAAGACGCTGACCAGCCTGCGCGCCGCCACCATGCCGGTCAGGCTGTCAGGCGCTGACGACAGCACAACGGCCCAGGCCAGCAATGGCGCCAGCGCAAAGGCGGGAACATGCGTGGCCTGACGCAGCACGTTGAACACAGGCGCTCGCAAGGCCGCACGGCGCCCGACAGCGTCCAACACACGCATGCCCAACCAGGCACCCAGCCCAGCGAAGAGCAAGATCGCCAACACCGCCCACCAGCCTGGATCCACGTCATGGCCGATGGCATCGAGCCAGCGCCACTCCCTGTCCCAGAAGCGTTCCCAAAAGCTCTTCGCCATGGGCAACCTTTCAACCCGTCCGCCGCGGACGCGGTGGCGATGCCCCACGGGCCAAGCCGGCAGCGAAAGCGCCATAGACGCAGGCCAAGCCCCAACGCCCTGCCAGGCGGTCAAAACCTGGCGCCAACCGACGGGGCACGAGCCGGGTGTCCACCCACCACGCCAAGGCCGTCACCCCCACGGCAAGACAAGGTGCGACCCTCGCTGTGGGGCGAGCTCTCCACTCATTCAGCAAGTGCGCAAACACCCATGCCCACCACAGCGAACTGACATGGTGGATGAGGGCGCCCAGGGCCGAGTAACGCCAGCTCACCCTGCGCTGATGCAAGGCCTTGCTGCCATGCACCCACTGGCTGGGGGCGTTGATCAGTGCCCATTGGCTGTGCAGGCGCCAGCGGCCATGGCCCAGCAACACGGTGGCGGACAGCACGCTGGCCCATGCACCGGCCCGAACCGCCAGCGGCCACACGCTCCCCACCCTGGGCGAGGATGGCCTGATGGCTGTGCTCACGCGAATTTTTCCAGTGCGGGCAAGAGTTGATGCGCTTTCTCGGTCCGGTGGTACTGGCGCGTCACGACCTCATCGAGCGCTTGGGGCAGGCGACCGCTGCGCAGGGCGTGTCGGTAACGCAGCAGTGCCTCGTGCTCAACGCGCTCGCACTCCAACAGCAGCTCTTTGACCTGCGCGCCCATCAACCATCCACGCACATCCCGCCAAGTGCGTCGCAAGGTGGCATCCCAACTGCCGTGCTCTGGTGGCAACTCGCCCTGAACCACCAAGCAAACACTCAATTCCTCCGCCGCGCGGTGGAATGTCCGCGCCCGCGCCAAACAGGCGTGACAGAGGTCGAAGGAATCGGCACGGCGGGCGCAGTGCGCGAAGGTTTGCTCGCAATCCATGCAAGCCTCAATGAGACTTCGCAAGGTGGTCTGTGTCGGGTGAGACGCCATGGCAACTCCGCGGGATGAGGTGAGGACACCGGGCAAGCCCCATGCCCAAACTACGGCACCCGGCTGGGGCTGTCGCTGAAAATGGCCGTGCGCATCAGTGATGCACATCACGCTCCAGGACATGCTGCAGCGGCTGACGCCATTGGCGTGAAGGCCCTTGCGGCAAAAGTTGCGGCGCATCCGGCCCGCCACGTCAACGGCCCGTGAGCGGCGCCGGGCATGGTGAATGCCCTGGGCTCGAGCCCGCCACAGCCCCAAACTGGAGCCTTGCATGAGCCGCGCTCACCCACGCACGCACGTCAGGATGCCTCTCCCGACATCGACCACGCACGCGCTGACACCCCCACCGCGATGGCACTGGCTCAGGACAGGGAGGCGCCAGTGTCTCGGTCCTACCGCCAGGGTTGTCAGCACCGCAGTCCTGGATGCCGGCAAACGCTGGTTGGCCCAAGGAGGCGCGTCTCTCGGCGCATCGATCGCGTTTTATGCGATGTTCGCCCTGGCACCGATCTTGGTGCTGGCCATCGCGGCGGCTGGCTTGGTGTTCGGTGCAGAAGCGGTGCGCGGTCAGATCTTCACGCAGATCCAGGGTGTGGTGGGTCCAGATGCGGCCCAGACCGTCGAGGCCATGATCCGCTCTGCCACCCGCCAGCGCGGTGGTCTGACGGCAAGCCTGCTGGGCACGGCCACCCTCATCGTCGGAGCCACCGGTGTGTTCATGGAGTTGCGCCATGCGCTCAATGCGGTGGGTTTTGTGCAGCCCCAGACTTCAGCCGCAGGGGCGCTGTTGCGTGCCAGGTTGATGGGCGTGGCGCTGGTGCTGGGCATGGGCTTCCTCTCCATCGTCTCGCTTGTGCTGAGCGCGGCCTTGTCGGCCTTGAGCGAGTTCATGGTGCACACCGGCAACGCCCTCCACCCCTTGCTGACCGTGCTGGACTTGGCCGCCTCCACCCTGCTGCTTGCTGTGGCCTTTGCCGCCTTGTTGCGCTGGCTGCCCGATGTCCCACCGTCGCGCCGCGGCACGTGGGCAGGCGCCCTGTGCAGCGCCCTGCTCTTTGCCGTGGGCAAACACCTGATCGGCCTGTACCTGGTCACCACCGGGGTGTCTTCCAGCTATGGCGCAGCAGGCTCATTCGTGATGGTGATGCTGTGGGTTTACTACTCGGCGCAGATCCTGCTTTTTGGCGGCGCCTTGGCCTTTGCATGGCAGAAGGGCCCACCCAAGGTGGACCCTTCTGCATCCTGAGCACTGGGTCGGAGCGATCAACGGCTGTTGCTGTCGCCACCGCGCACAGCGATGTCATTGCGCACGCGCGTCACGCCGGGCACGCGCGATGCAACGGCTGCGGCGTGCGACTTTTCATCCGCATTCGCAGCAAAACCCGAGAGTTGCACCTCCCCCTTCAGCGTTTCCACGTTGATGCGCATGGCACTGACGCGGGAATCTTCGGCAAAGCGGGCTTTCACACGCGTGGTGATCGTGGCATCGTCCACGTAATCTCCAACGGTGCTCTGTCCACTGGTGACAGCGCAGGCGCTGAGGCTCATGGCGGAAGAAATGGCCACGGCGGTGGCGATCAACAAATGCTTCATCGTGTGTTCCCCTTGAAAACAATGGATGGATGGCGACGTCGAGACTGTCGGCTCGCCGTGAACCACCAGGGCAAACGGTGTGCCCGACCGGCATGAGACGCTTCAACCTGCATTCGAGGTTGGATCGGCCTCGCTGATGAGGGGCCCATCCTCGCCCTCGGGGGCGCTCTCCAAGGCCGGCTTGGACAAAGGTGCCGAAGCGCCGGCGGCCGTCTGTGGACTGCTTGCCTGTTCGGCGGCCTCCTTGGCAGAAGGCTTGACAGAGCCGGTTTCGCTGGCACCTGCTGACACCAGAACACAATCGATGTAGCGGGCCTCCTCTTGGGATTCTGTGGCGGGGGCCGATGCAGTGCCTGAGGTCCCGCCGGGCGTTGCAGGCGGGTCTTGCGCCGTGTCTTGATTCGTGGCCATGGGGCATCCTTTCTTGCTGATCTGGCTTGTGAACGGGCAACCCACGTTCCCAGAGAAACTACAGGGCGGCACCCGCAGGATCAACGCCCCCCTTGGAGCAGAGTGCGGCAATCCGGCGCGCTGGCGCCTGGATCCATCAGTGGCAACAGCGCGGCCAGCGGTACAACGCTGCCCAGCACGATCGCAGACAAGGCCTTGACCCCAATGGCCTGTCCTCGCAGGCCGACCCGGGGATTGGAAAATGTGCCGCCAATGTCGATGGGGGAGCGCAGGGACAACACCGTCGGGTGCCGTGGGGCGCTGATCACCGTGAGCTTCAGGCGCTCGTCGGCCAGTGCAATGCCGCCGGACACCAGCAAAGCGCTGGCACCGGTGTCCACCACCACCGGATCAGGACGCAGCACACCGCCACGAGCCTGCAAACGCGCCACGCCACAACGCAAGTTGGTGAATTCATCGCCGGTGAGCACCAAGCCCAACGCCTCCAGCAGGTGAAGGTCGATCGCTTCGGTCAGGAGACGGGAGACGCGCCCTTGTTCGATCCAGGCCAGCACCTCGCCATCCAGCGATGCCATCAAGGCCGCGACGCTGTTGCCATGGCCAGTGAGCGTGGCGCGGCCGGCCAGCTTGCCACTTACATAGCCCATGGCGGCATGGCGCGCGTAGTGGTTGGGCGCATGGATCGACCGCTCCAGCCGAATGTCACGCCAGCGCAGGTGCGCTTGCCAGCGCAACACCGATGCCCGCGCGTCCATGCGCACATCGCCCTGCAAACCACCGCTCGCCGTGGCTGTGTCCAGGTTGGCCAAGGTCAGCACACCCCCGCGCAAGGTCAGGTCAGCGTGCAGCGGCGTCATGGGCTGCTGGAAGAACCTGCCCAGCGTCACGCGCTGCAGGCGCACGCGCACTTCGGCCTCCATGGCACGCAAAGAAGAAACGTCGAGCTGCTTGGCTGGCAACACCTTGCCGGGCGGAGGTGCAGGCACCGTGGCGCCCTTGGCCGGCACCCCGAAGCTGGGGCCCAAGTCCTGCAAGGCCAGCCGGGATCCGCGCAATTCACCGCGCAGCAGGGGGGGCTGTTGCGGGCGCTGTTGCCATTCGAAGTCGCCACCCAGGCGGCTCGCACCCACAGACAGTGCCGACTCTTGCAACCACCAGTGCATGCCATCTTTGCGCACATGACCGGTCAGATCGAAGGCCGCGGTGACCGGCAAGGTCATGCCCAACACATCGCCCAGGAACGACATCGAAGGCCCACGCGCATGGACGCGTCCGTCCAGCGCCCTCAAACGCAGCACATCCTGGCTGGTGCCCTCGAACGACAGCACCGACGGGCCCGCTTGAGCGTCCAGCCGAATGGGCACCTGCTCTGCGGGCTGCTGGTGACGCAACAATGGCAAGAACCCCGAAGCGCTCAAGGACAGCGTGAACGCATTTCCCTTGAACCGACCGGACGCGGCCACCGCCAAGCCCGTGCCCCCTGTGGTACGCGCCATGCCCTCGTCCGTGCGCACTGCCGCGGCCATGTGCCATTGCCCTGGTACATCGTGACAGGTCAGCTGCCCCTCGCGCACACCGAGCTCGCCTATGTAAGGCAAGGCCTCCTCCTCTCTGGATGAGCGGGTCCGCACCACACCGCCTGGTTCTGTCTCCTGCCCATCGGCCGTGAAGCGCCAGTTGGCGCGCCCCTGGGCATCGTGCCAAAGGTCCAAACGCAGGCTTTGCATGCGCAAGGAGTCGATGTGCAGGGACTGCCAGTGCCCACGACTCACACCCTCCAGCAGCTTGCGCAAAGGGAGTTGCAAGGTCACCTGGGTGGCCTCCAGCATCGGGGCGCTGGCCCCATCACTTGGCTGCATCCAGCGAGGCTGCGCCAAGCTCAGGTGCGCCACTTCCATGCGCAAGCCACGCCAGAGGTGCAAACGGAATTCACCAGACAGTTGGACGGTTCGGCCCGTCTGTCTGCTCAACAGGGTGGCCAGCGGATCCCGAACGAAAGGCCATCCCAGTGCCTCCGCCACCAGCACAGACAACAGCAAGGCGGCCGCGGCTCCCCACGCTGCGCGCGCTCGCCATCGGCCTCGGTGCGGGCGGGGAGGTTCTGCAAGCGATGGCGGCGTGACGTGCACGGGTCAGGGGGCTGCAAGCGACAGGGTCGGTCACTGCGCCGAGGCAATCCCCATGCCACCACACGCCCGTTGCAGGCACAGCAAGTGCCTCGCTGAGCGCATGTTGAACCGGAGACCTCTTCACCATGCAAGCACTCGTTTACCACGGCGCGCACGACGTCCGTGTTGACCATGTTCCCGACCCCATCCTGCAAGAACCCGACGACATCATCCTGCGGGTCACGGCCACAGCCATTTGCGGCTCCGACCTTCACCTCTACCGGGGCAAGGTTCCCGGGATGAAGCAGGGTGACATCCTCGGTCATGAATTCATGGGGGTGGTCGAAGAGGTAGGGCCCAAGGTGACCGCGCTGCGCCGTGGGGACCGCGTGGTCGTGCCCTTCACCATCTCGTGCGGTGACTGCTTTTTCTGCAGGCGGACATTGTTTGCCGCCTGCGAAAACACCAACACGGATGGCCGCGGGGCCCTGCTCAATGCCAAAGGCATTCGCCCAGGTGCTGGCATGTTCGGCTACACACACCCCTACGGAGGCTATGCGGGCGGGCAAGCCGAGTATGTGCGGGTGCCCAAAGCGAACGTGGGGCCCATCAAGATCCCCGATGTGCTTTCGGATGAGCACGTGCTCTTCTTGTCAGACATCTTGCCCACCGGCTACCAGGCTGTCCTGCAAGCCCATGTCGGACAAGGCAGCAGCGTGGCCATCTTCGGGGCAGGCCCGGTGGGCTGCATGGCGGCTGCTTGTGCACGCCTGCTCGGGTGCGAGCACATCCTGATGGTCGATGACCAAGCCTACCGCCTCGCGTTCGCCCAGCAAACCTATGGCGTCGTTCCCATCAACTTTGCCGAGATCGATGATCCCGCCCAGTTCATCCTCGATGCCACTGCGCAGCGCGGGGTGGATGTCAGCATCGATGCGGTCGGTTTCGAAGCCAAAGGCAGCGCGCTGGAGACCCTGCTGACCAACCTGAAGCTGGAGGGTTCAAGCGGTCACGCGCTGCGCCAAGCCATTGCATCAACCCGCCGCGGCGGCGTGCTGTCCGTCCCGGGCGTCTATGCAGGGTTCATTCACGGCTTCTTGTTCGGAGATGCCTTCGAGAAGGGCCTGACATTCTGCATGGGCCAGACCCACGTCCAGCAGCACATGCCCACCTTGCTGGCCCACATCGAAGCGGGGCGCTTGCACCCGGAGCTGCTCATCTCGCACCGTCTGCCCTTGTCGGCTGCCGCAGAGGGCTACCGGATGTTCGAGCGCAAGGAAGATTTTTGCCGCAAGGTGATCCTGACACCCGATCTGCTGTGACACCGCGTCCACCGAAGGTGGCCTCAGGCCGCCTCTCCCGATATCCGCCCTGACGGGTTGTGTTCGGCAGCACCCGCATCGGGCAGCCAGATCACACTCAAAGCCATGGGCGTGGGCATCACTGGCGGCTCATGCACGGGTGCAGGCATTTCCACAGGGGGCGGGTCGTCGATCTCAGGCGGAATGGGGTCCGGCATGGGATGCGGCATCGGCGGGGAGGCTGGCTCGGGCACGTGAGGCGGTGTGGGCGGCACAGCGTGGGCGTCTGCCAGCCGGCGGAAGGGAAGCAATCGGCCCGCACCAGCAGGGTGGACAGGCCCATCGGACGCTCGGTGAGTCCAAAAAGCCTGACTCATCTCGCCAGCCAGTTGCCACCAGAAAGCGAACAGACGCCACGGTTCCAAAACAGCGGCGGGGGTGGTCTCAAGAGTTCTCATCGTCGTTCCAAGTGGGTGGAGGATCACCCTGTGCCAGCAAGCACCGATCCCAGAGCGCGAGGACGCCCGCCGACAACACCTGCCGACGTCGCAGGGCATGCCGATTGCTGCAGACCGAGTCCTTTCCCTCACACACACAGGACACCCATGACCAACGACCCGACACCCGATGCCGACGAATTCATCCAGCGCACAGCCCAAGCCGCGCACGAAACCGTTGACGACCTCCATGCCTCGGCCGAAGACATGGCCGACCGGCTGACGGACAAGGCCAAGGCGCTGGGTGATCTGGAGTACCGCCTGCTGGAGGACATGCGCGACTGCGTGCGCGACCATCCCTTGACCTCCCTGCTCGCCGCGGTGGCGCTGGGGCTGGTGGTCTCTCGCTGGATGCAGCCCGCAGACACACGGCGCTGAGCGCCACTGGGCACGGTGCATCCGATGCGTTCAGCCCATTGCCGTGTCCAGCACCATCATCAGCACAAAGCCCAGCATGAGGCCTGTCGTGGCCCCCCTCGCATGGCCATGGCGATGCGTCTCAGGGATGACTTCATGGCTGATGACAAACAGCATGGCCCCCGCTGCCAGGGACAAGCCCCATGGCAGCAAGCCCACCGACCACGCCGTCAAACCAGCCGCAGCGAGGGCTGCCAACGGCTCCACCACGCCAGACAACGCCCCCAGGCCCACGGACAGCGCCCGGCCATGACCAGCACTGAGCAAGGCCGATGCGATGACCAGACCTTCCGGGATGTCCTGGATGGCGATGCCGGTGGCCAAGGCACGTGCCGCAGCGACGTCTGAGCCACCCTGCGCCACCCCCATGGCCAGACCTTCAGGCACGTTGTGCAAGGCCACAGCCGCCACAAACAACCACACCCGCCGCAAACGGGTGGGGCTCACACCCACCGCACGCGCGGCGCTGTCCCGCACGGCAAAGGTGCTGACCGGCGGCATCACACGCTCCAGCGCCATGATGAGAAGTGCCCCCAGCCAAACACCCGTGCCCACCACGGCCGAGCGCCCCCATGGTCCATGCCCCTGGTCCGCAGCGGCAGACAGGGCCGGCACAATCAGCGAAAAAACGCTGGCGGCCAACATCACCCCCGCACCAAAGCCCATCATCGCGTCACGCGACCGGGCAGATGGCGCTTTCGCCCAGCAGGCCGGCAAGGTGCCCGAGGCCGTGGCGAAGGCGGCAACCCACCCAGCCCGCCAAGCCCGTGACAGCTCAGGGTGAGCCTGCCAGGCTTGCTGGCCCAGGTCCCAGACCGATTGCCCCACAACCAGCAGCCCGCCCAGACTCACCAAAAACCCGATGGCCAGCCGCCAGCCTTTGCGGCCCCCCACCGTGAGACGCCCCCTTGAGGATGCGCTCCGTGCGATGGGCGCCGCCACCGGCCCCGCGGGGTCAGGGTGCCTCATGCCGACAGCGAGCCCACACCCAGCTCGGCCCCGGTGAGGGGGTTGCCTGTGGCGTCGGATGCCGTGCGCTCGGCCAGGCGGTTGAGGACCTCGCGCTCCTCGCCACTGAGCTGCACTTCGGCCATGCCCGTGCCACCGTCCACGGCAGGCTCGGGGGGCAGGTACTCAAAGTTTTCCGAACTGTTCCAGGGCCCACGGACGTCCGCCCCACCCTGTGAGGCGTTGATGTACACCCGTGAAAACCGAGGATCACCCTGCAATTTGCCCGGCGGGAAGCTCGGCTGGATCGCGTACAAGGCTTTCTCGAACGAACGTTGGTGAGAAATCTCGCGTGTCATCAAGAAGCCCAACGCATCCTTCACACCTGCGTCGTCGGTGGCATGGATGAGGCGCTCGTAGATGATTTTGGCGCGTGCCTCCGCCGCAATGTTTGAGCGCAAGTCTGCCGTCGGCTCACCGATGGTGTCCACATAGGCCGAGGTCCATGGCACACCGGCAGAGTTGGTCAGCGGGGTGCCGGCACCGTAAAGCAATTGTGTGACGTGCGAATCATTGCCACCACCAGAAATGCCGCGGTAGATGTCGGCCTCGTTGTCTGCGGCCTCGGCCAGGCGCCCTTTGGCGCCCTTGTTGAGCATGGCCACAATGGTGCCAATCACCTCCAGGTGGCTGAGCTCCTCGGTGGCGATGTCCATCAGCATGTCTTTGCGACCCGCATCGTCCTCGGCCAGTGCCTGTGTGAAATAGCGGCAGGCCGCCGCCAGCTCGCCCTGCGGACCGCCAAACTGCTCCAGCAGCAGGTTGGCCAGCCCAGGGTTCGTCTCGCTGACCCGGACCGTGTATTGCAAGCGTTTGTTGTGCGCGAACATGGGGCATCCTTTCCAATGGCATGAGGGGGTCATCGACCCTCAGCAAGCGCCGCTCCCGCGGAAGTTGCCAGCGGCAGCCCCCTTGTGCAGGAGGTCCACCAGGCATGTGGCTTGCCCTCCTGGCGCCATCGCCGGCTCCCGCCGCATCCCTCCTGCCCGCGCCATGCCGCATGCCGTCAAGCAAAAACGCCGATCATGCGGTCACCTGTTGGCGCATTACCAAGCCGTGCGGGCACGTTCCCTCGCCTTGACAGAGGACCTCAGTGCCGAGGACCTCTGCCTCCAGGCCATGCCAGATGCCAGCCCAGGCAAATGGCACCTGGGACACACAAGCTGGTTCTTTGAGGTCGTGGTGCTGCAGGCCTTGAACCCCTGCCACGTGCCCATGGACAGCAGGTTGGCAGGGCTGTTCAACTCCTACTACCTGTCACTGAGCCACCCCTTCCCACGCGCTCAGCGGGGATTGCTCAGCCGCCCCGATCTCAATACGGTGCACCGCTACCGCCAGCACGTGGACCACGCCATGGTCAAGCTCCTTGCGCAGCATCCCAATGAAGATTGGCAGCGAGTGGCCTGGCTGACAGAACTGGGCCTGGCGCACGAAGCCCAGCACCAGGAGTTGATGCTGACCGACCTGCTGGCCTTGTTCGCCGCCAACCCGCTGCAACCAACGGCTTGCCCCAACCACCCCATGCCACCCTCATCGCAGCACACGCCGCTCACATGGATGCATGTGCCGCAAGGCACGTATGACATCGGTCAGGACGACACGGATTTTGCGTTCGACCATGAACGTCCGCGCCACCCTGTGATGCTCAGGTCCATGGCCATGGCCAACCGGCCCGTGAGCAACGCAGAGTTCAAAGCCTTCATCGACGACCGCGGCTACCAGCGCCACGAGTTCTGGTCCTCTGCAGGATGGGAGCAGGTGCGCGCCCACGGCTGGCATGCTCCGCTTTATTGGCTTGGCGATGGGCGCGCCTTCACCCTGCAAGGCCCCCAGCCCCTGGAGCCCCATGCGTCCGTCTGCCACGTGAGCCTGCACGAGGCCTGCGCCTATGCCGCCTGGGCAGATGCACGGCTGCCCACCGAGGCGGAATGGGAAGCCTGGTGGCAGTGGAACAGGCCCTCCATCAACACAACAACCGGCGTCGGCACGGTCTGGGAATGGACCTCATCGGCCTTTGGCCCCTACCCTGGCTACAAGCCATGGCCTGGCACGCTGACCGAATACAACAGCAAGTTCATGGTGGACCAGGCCGTGCTGCGGGGGGCCAGCTGGGCCACCCCCCGCTGGTCACAGCGCGGCACTTGCCGCAATTTTTTCCACGCACACGCGCGCTGGCAATTCAGCGGGATCCGACTGGCGCGCGACACATGAACGCTGCCACACCAGATCGGAGCGAGTTTGCCCAAGCCATGGTTCAGGCCTTGCGACTGACGCCACACCGCATCTCGCCCAAGTTTCTCTACGATGCGCATGGGTCGGCCCTTTTTGCACGCATCTGCGACCTGCCGCAATACCACGTCACCCGCACCGAGTTCGGGATCTTGCAGGCTCACCGCGAAGACATCGCCCAACGCATCGGCCCCCACGCAGACCTGCTGGAGTTCGGTGCCGGCTCCAGCCGCAAAATGCGCGTGCTCCTGGACAGCCTGCACGCGCCCGTGCGCTACAGCCCGGTGGACATCTGCTGCGCTCACCTGAGGGATGACGCGGCGAAACTTCAGGCGGCGCACCCGTGGCTGGATGTGACGCCCATCGAGGCCGACATCCTCCATCCCTTCGCCTGGCCACGCCCCACCGAGGCGCCTGGCCAGCGCGTGGGCTTCTTCTTCGGATCCTCACTGGGGAATTTCGATGACGCCGACATGCACACCTTCCTGCGCCTGGCGCACCAGCTGCTGTCCCCAGGCGCACTGCTTCTGGGCGCTGACCTCGTCAAAGACCCGGCGCTGCTGCACGCCGCCTACAACGACGATGAAGGCGTGACGGCCGCCTTCAACCTGAACCTGCTGTCACGGGCCAACCGTGAGCTGGGCGCCAATTTCCAACCCGATCGCTTTTGGCATCACGCCTGCTACCGTCCAGACAAACGGCGTGTGGAGATGCACCTCGTCAGCAAGGTCACGCAGCAAGTGCGCGTTTGCGGTGAGACCTTCGCCCTTGACCAGGGGGAGTCACTGCACACCGAAACATCTCGCAAATTCACCCTCCCCGAATTGCAAGACCGTGCCCGCCAAGCCGGGTGGTGTGTGGGGCCCGTTTGGACAGACCCGCCAGGTGGCTTTGCACTGCAGTGGCTGCACGCCCATCCGGACGCACCTTGACGTCAACGTTGCCGCAACAAACCCACGCCCACCGCCTGCAACACCTGCGCCACCTCGATGTCCAACGCACACAGGTGTCGGGTTTGCGTGCACGCCATCTGCATGCAGGGGCGGCACGATGGTGCCGACCACAGCACCTGGTGCCTGAGCGCATCGGCAGGCGCCCAACGGGCCACGTCCGAGCCGCAGCTGATGACGACGCTCGGCACCTTCAGCGCCGCAGCCATGTGGGAGACACCGGTGTCGTTGCACAGCAGCAGACGGGCCCCCTCGATCACCGCGCCCAAGGTCCAAAGGTCCGTGAGGCCACACAGATCGATGGCCTGTGGCACCTGTTGGCGGATGCCCTGTGCGAGCGCCCGCTCCGCTGCCGTGCCCGTCAGCACGATGGCATGCCCGCGCTCAGCCAGCGCCTTGGCCACAGCCGCAAAACGCGCCGTGGGCCAACGCCGCGAAGCCCATTTCGATCCAGCATGCACGCACACCCAGCCCCGACCATGACCTGGCGGTAAACCTTGTGCCCGGAGCAATTCACGCACCGCGGCGCGGTCAGGCTCCACCACCGGATGGATCAAGTCCAGCGAGGCAGGTGGCGATCCACCAGCGTCCAAGCAGCTCACCAATTGCATCAGCCTGCTCACCTCGCTGCCATGGCGAGGCCACGCCAGGTTCCGCCTGCAGGGATCTTGCTCATGCGTGGACAGCACTTCGCAGAAAGCCAGAACATGCCGTGCACCCCATTGGTCCACCACCGCATTGCTGATGCGACCACTGCCGTGCATTTGCACAGCCAAGTCCAGAGACAGGTCTCGCATGGTCTGCACAAATGCCGACACATCGGCAGTCTCAGGCACTGCACCGTCCGTCACAGCCGCCATTCGGCCCCCTTCTGCCTCCCGGGTCAGCGGGTGATCAGGCATGGCCACAAAGCCATCCACCTCCGGGATGCGCAGCGCCCAGGCCTGCGCCCAAGCCTGGCCCACCAAAGTGATGTGTGCGTTCGGAAAGCGGTGCCGCAGAGCACGCAACGCCGGGGTCGCGCAGACCATGTCCCCCAAGCCGAGGGCCCGCAGCACGGCCACCCGCCGCACAGAGCCCCATGGGCAGTCGACCGCATCGCAGCGCGTGGCTCGCTGGCTCAGCGCAGAAGGATCGCTCAACTCAACGGGCATCGGCGCCATGAGGAGGGCCTTCGACATGGGCCAGGGTGTTCCGATCGAAGCCATAGCTCACCTGTGCCACCCCGTGTGCGCTGGGGCCACGGTCGCCATGGCGCAACTCGAACACGACGAACACGTCTGGCCTCAGGCTCTTGTAGCCCTTCATGTCGATTGCTGAGAAGTGAACGAACACGTCCGTCTCGCTGGCCGGTGTCTCGATGAAACCGTATCCCTTGGCACTGCTGAACCATTTGACTCTGCCTGTCTCTGTTTTCATGTGCACTCCTGTTCAGGGCTGAAGCCATCTGGCATCGGTTTGTGCCGTGCGTTCAAATGGGCCAATGGGCCCCTGGCAATTGGCGCGCCCTCCCCCTCAGGCATCACGATGTCGATGGCCTGGGCCAGCGTGAGCGCCTCACGCGTTTGCATCAAACCGGCCAGCGCTCGTGTCCACAAACGCCGGATGGCGGGATGGTCGGCATCGTGCGGGTGCAATTCCAGGCGAACGAGGGTCTGGTCATGCCAGCGCGCGGCCACCCAGTGGTTGCGTGGGACGCTGGCCCAGCGCCGCCACAGGCTGCGGGTGCTGAACGCCATCGCACTGCTGTGCAGACAGGCACGGCTGCGGATGTCATGCACAGCCGACAGGGTGGCGGTGTAGCGCAAAGGCGTATCCCACAAGGCCTCCCAGCTGCCGGCACTGAGCAGCCACGCTGGCGCCACGAAACCATGCAAGGGCCAACCACGGCTTTCGAACCAACGTGCGCCGGCCTGCAGTCGTCGCCAAGCCTCGGCACGGCTCAGGGCCGAAAACTCGCCCTCGCCATCCGTGTAGACCCGTCGCACCAGGTGTTCTCGCCATCCTCGGGGCTTCCCCGGGTCGAGATGGGCATAACCATGCAGCGCCAGCTCGTGGCCTTGTGCCACCAAGCATGACAGCTCGTCCTCGAAATGCGGTTCGCTGGGCTGAAGGTGAAAGCGCGGGACGGTCAACAGCGTCACCGGCAAATCGGCCACCTGCCTCACTGCCTGCAAGACACGTTGGCAAGCAGCCCAGTTGGCCGGCGCCACATCATGGATCACCACACTCACAACGCGCTTCACGTGGTCTCCTGGAATGGCCCCGCGCTTTGGCAAGCATCTTGCCTGCCGGTGCCCAACGCCAGCGCCTTGAAGCGCGGCGTGTCCGATGGGAAACATCGCCGGAGTTTTTTGCCGCAACCTTTGCAGGCAAACGACGGAACAGAAAGAAACAACGCTCACACACCATGCAAGGGGGGTTGCATGCAATCGACAGCACAATCCGCCCACGCGCACGACGGAAAGAATTTCCATGATGGCAAGTCGCTCAAGGAGAAGACCCCCACCAGGCTCAAACGCGCTTTGTCCTGTGCAGGCACATTGGACATGAGGCGACGGCATTGCCCCTGGGCGATGCACTGGTCCAGGGTGCGGTGGCCGCTGGCTTCGCTGCGCACTTACCTCCACGTCATCGCGCTTGCGGCTGTCCTGCCGCTGGCCCTGCTCACAGCCTGGCTGGTGAGCCGGCAAATCACGCTGGCGCGCCATCAACTCTCCATGGGCTTGCACCAAAGCGTCAGCTCACTGGCCCAGATGATCGACCAGGACCAGGCTGCGGCCATCGAGGGCTTGCAGACGCTGGCCAACACCGCGCAACTCCAGCGCGAAGACGCGCGCGGGTTTGCCCGCGTGGCACGCACGTTCCTGAGCGTTCACCCCACCTGGAGGCGCATCAGCCTCATCGAGGCCCGACGAGGCGCAGTGCTCAGTGCCTTGACCAACGATGGGCCAGGCGTCCCGGGCGACATGCCCAAGCTGCCCCCCTTAGACGTGTCCACGCCTGGATTTTCCGGCTTGCTGCAGGACGTTCAATCCGGTCAGTGGTTCACGCGCATCGCCCTGCCCGTGTGGCATGGCGGCAAACCGCACTACCTGCTGGCGTTGGACATCGATGGCTCGCACTGGCAGCAACTCATCAACGGCGCGGTCGCGCCAGGTGATGGCTTCATCACCCTGTACGACGACCGGCAAACCATCATCGCCCGGACGCGCAACCCCCAATCCCATGTGGGCCACCCCTTGCCACATGGCCCTGCGGACCGTGTGGCGGGGGCGTCACAGCCGCTCGGAGGTGGATTTCGGAAAATTGCGATTCCCGATGATGGCGAGGCCTACGTGGCGTGGCAGCGCATCCCTCGGTCTGGTTGGGGTGTGCGCGTGGGCGTGAGCGCCACCGCCCTGGACCGCGACAACCTCATGGCCTGGCTCGCCGTCACGGGTGCCGGCCTCGTCTCGCTGGCGGCCGGCCTGATCCTCTCCCGCGTGGTCACCGCGCGTGTCACCAAACCCCTGGGCGTCTTGGCCCAAGGCAAGGCTTCATCTCTGAAAGACCGCGATGTCACGGTGTTCGAGATCGCCATGCTGCGCAATGCCATGCTGGCGGCTGAGCAGCAGCGCGACACGGCACGACAGCGCCTGGAAGCCAAGGCTGCGGAGTTCGAAACACTGTTCCTGCTGAGTCCGATTGGTTTGTCGATCACCCTGGACACAGACTGCAAGGAGGTGCTGCGCAACCCCGCCAAAGTCGCACTGTTTGACATGTCTGCCGACGGTGCGCGCGCCTTCGAATTGGTGGCGAACGGGCAGGTGATTCCCCCCTCGCAGTATCCACTGGCGCGCGCTGTGCGCGGTGAGCGCATCCATGGCGTGGAGTTGGACGTGTGCCACCACGATGGGCGCACCTTGCGGGTACTGGCCCATGCCGTGCCACTGCTGAACCTGCGTGGGGCCCCCCGCGGCGCCATCGCGACCTTCGTGGACATCACCGAGCAGGTGCAGTCCAAAACCAAGCTGATGCTGGCCCAGGCAAGTCTTGACGACAACCAACACTTCATTGAATTAGCGCAGAAGGCTGGCGACGTGGGCTTCCTGGACCACGCGGTGGCCGCCAACCGCATCACGATGTCTTCAGGCCTGTCGCTGTTGTTTGGCTTGGGGTCGCAGGCGATGGAAACCACCTGGGAAGTTTGGCTGTCCCACCTGGACGCTCAGGATGCGGATGCGCTCGCAGCCCTACTCACCCAGGCATGGCAGGATCGGCAAGAGCTGGTGAACTTCAAGCTGCAACTCCGCTGCCAGACAGACAGCGTGCGCTGGCTGTCTTGCCGGGCTGTCTGCATGTACGACCCGGCCGGTCGACCTTTGAGAATGATCGGTGCGGTGGTCAACGTGACCGCGCAGCAGCAGATGGAGCACGAACGCAACCGCCTCATGGCACAGGAGCAGGCCGCACGTCAGGAGGCCGAACAAGCCAACCGGGCCAAAGACGAATTCCTGGCCATCCTGGGCCACGAGCTGCGCAACCCGCTGGGGGCCATCTCTGCAGGCATTGAGGTGCTCAACCGCATCAGTTCGCAAGGAGACCAGCCCGCACGGGTGCGCGCGATCATCACCCGGCAGACGCGGCACCTCGCACGCCTGATGGACGACTTGCTGGACGTGGCACGCGTCATCGCAGGGAAAATACAACTCTCGCTGTCCACCGTGAGCCTCAACGCCACGGTGCAGCGCACGCTCAACACCCTGAAGATCGCAGGCCTGACGCAAACCATCGAAACCGACATCGACGACGTTTGGGTCCGGGCCGACACGCTGCGCCTGGAGCAAATCATCAACAACCTGGTCACCAATGCAGGCAAGTACAGCCCGCCCGATACACCCATCCAAGTGATCGGCAAAGCCCATGGCGACATGGTTAGGCTGCAGATCATCAACCACGGACAAGGCATCCCCTCGAACCTCTTGCCGCACATCTTCGATTTGTTCGTTCAGGGCGAGCGCACCATCGAGCGACGCCAGGGGGGACTGGGCATCGGCCTGACGCTGGTCAAAAGCCTCGTCGACCTCCACCATGGCCGCATCGAGGTCACCTCCGCCGACAACCGCAACATCTTCACCGTGGACCTGCCGGCTGCCGCTCCGGCCCTGGGTACCCTGCAGCTGTTCCAGCCTGTCGTGGCGAGCCATCGCCGGGTTCTGGTCATCGAAGACAACGACGATGCGCGCGAAACCGTGCGCATGATGCTCGACCTCAAGGGGCACGAGGTGGAGGTTCGGGCGAACGGTCAGCAAGGGCTGGAAGCCCTCACGCAGTGGCAACCTCACCTGGCACTGGTGGACATCGGCCTGCCAGGGCTGTCCGGCTACGAGGTGGCTCAGCGCGCCCGTGATGCGGGCTTCGCAGGGTGGCTGATCGCCCTTTCCGGCTACGGACAGCAACAGGACGTTCGGCGCGCTCTGGAAAGCGGCTTCGACTTTCACATGGTCAAGCCGCTGGATGAGCAAATCCTGGACCAGTACCTTTCGCACCCACAACGCGAAGACAGCGACTCAAACCTGTGGATGTCCTCGCCATGAGCGCGAAGCCGGTTGACCCACCACGCTGAGCAAGGTCTGGGTCAACGCCCGCGGATCCACAGGCTTGACCAGGTGCGCCTGGAAGCCACTCATCATCGAATGCATGTGGTCGGCGCTGCTGGCAAAACCGCTCAGCGCGATGGCTGGCAGCCGTGCTTCCAGCGACACACCGCGCTCGTTCTCCAACACGCGAATGCGTCGCATCAGCTCATGGCCGCTGTCGTCGCCCAGGGCGATGTCGCACAGCAGCACGTCGGGCCACTGGTCCGCCGGTCGCTGGGCCAGAGACGACAACACCGCCCTGGCCGAGGTCTGTCCTTCCACCTCCGCGCCCTCGGATTGCAACAGCATCTCCAGCGCTTGGAGCGCATCGTGCAAGTCGTCCACCGCCAGGATGCGCAACCCTGCCAGAACTTGCGATCCAAGCGGTGGTGTCGCGTCTGTGTGCGCGTGCTCCGGCACAGCCGCGATCGCGTGGAGGGGCAGCGTCACGGTGTAGCGCATGCCATGGTTGGCAGCTGGCGCCTCCACGGTCAGCTGGCCCCCCTGCCCTTCCACCATCCCCCGCACCGCCAGCGGGTCGAACGAGACCGTCACGCTGTCTGCATGCAGGCCTGCCGCTTCCTGCGACAGGCTGCGGGCCTGGCCTTGGCGTCCGTCCGTGACCGTCAGGCGCGCATGACCTTGCTCGCGGGCCAGGTGCAAGGACAGGCGACCACCAGACGGCGTGGCCTCGATGGCCCGCAAGAGGATGCCCTGCACCACCTGTGCCAAGGTGGTCGGGTCACCGTTGACACGTGCGTTCTCCAGCTCGATGTCGGTGTACAGACCGATGGCCCGCTCCGACAGGGCCTCATGCAAACCATCGATCACTCCGGCCAGCAGAACGGCGAGGTTGAAGGTCTGACGTGCCATGTCGCGCTCCAGGCGCTCAAACTGTTGCTGCTGGCGCTGCAGTTGCCACAGCTGAGCATACAGGCCGCCTTTTTGCAGCAGCGCATCGTGGCGCCCGCGCTCCACGATGCGGCCTTTGTCCATCACAACGATGTGGTCTGCGTCCACGATGGTGGACAGCCTGTGGGCGATGATCAACGTGGTGCGCCCCTGGGCAATGCGGTCGAGTTCGCTCTGGATGGCGCGCTCGGCGCGGGTGTCCAAGGCCGAGGTGGCCTCGTCGAAAACCATGATCGGCGGGTTTTTCAGGAAGGCGCGGGCGATGGCCATGCGCTGCTTCTCACCACCAGACAGCCGGGTGCCACGCTCGCCCACCTGGGTCTCGTACTGGTGGGGCAAGGACATGATGAACTCGTGGACCTGCGCGGCTTTGGCCGCCTCGATCACGTCGGCCAAGCCAGCGCTGCTGCGCCCATAGCCAATGTTGTAGGCAATGGTGTCGTTGAACAGTCCGGTGTCCTGCGGCACCACGCCGATGGCCTCGCGCAAGGAGTGCATGCTGATCGAACGAACGTCCTGGCCATCGACACTGATGTGGCCGCTGCCGACGTCGTACATCCTCAACAGAAGGCGCGCCAGCGTCGATTTGCCCGAACCGCTCCCTCCGACAACCGCCAGCGTCTGCCCTGCCGGGATGGTCAGGCTGATGTCCTGAAGGATGGGCCGGCCCGCTTCGTAAGCGAAGTCCACATGGTCGAACACCACCGCGCCACCTTGCACCCTGAGCGCTGGGGCGTTGTTTCGGTCTTCGATGTCGGGGCGCTGCTCCAGCAAGTCCAAGAGCTTCTCGGTGTTCACCAACGCATCGCGGGCTTCTCGGAAAACGAATCCCAAGGCATTGAGCGGCAGACAAATCTGGATGACATACGCATTGACCAGCACCAGATCCCCCACGGTCAGCACGCCGCGCACAGTTTGCTCTCCCGCCAACAGCATCATCAGTGCCACGCCAGCCGCGATGATGGCGCTCTGCCCGATGTGCAGGGTCGACAGCGTGCGCTGGTTGACCACGCCGAACTCCACCCATTGCTTGAGCACCTCGGCGTAGCGACGACGCTCCTCGTCCTCGCGGGCGTGGAGCTTGACCGTCTCATAGTTGAGCAGTCCATCGATCATCTGGCCGTGGGCGGTGGAGTCCACCTCGTTGACGCGGCGTTGTCTGAGCTCGCGCCTTTGGGTCAATGCCATGGTGTAGCCAGCGTAGGCCAGGAAGGTGATCACAATGATCAAGGTGAACCAGAGGCTGTAGCCCGAGGCAATGACAAAGAGCACGGACACGAACTCCACCAGGGTGGGCACGATGGTGAACAAACCTGCTCCCAGGAGGAAGCCAATGCCGCCCGTGCCCCGCTCGATGTCGCGGATGAGGACCCCCGTGTTGCGTTGCGCGTGAAAGCGTGGCGTGAGCGACAGCAGGTGGGCGAAAGCCCTTTCGGCATATCGGGTGACCACCCACGGCGTGACGCGGGCAAAAACGAGATCGCGCAACTCGGTGAACAAGGTCCCGGCAAAGCGCAACAAGGCATAGCCCAGCAGCAGGAACACCGGCACGACCAGCACCGTTGGCGCGGTGGCCCCGGCGCCGCCAAGGCGGGTGGCCATGCCCTCCGGCCGGCTGAACGCGTCAACCACCTGCTTGAGCACCAGCGGCACGGCCACCGCCGTGACTTTGGCGATGACGAGGAGGAACGTCGCCAGCAGGGTGCGCTGGCGAAATTCCCAAACCGCCGCCCACAGGCTGCGCAAGACCGTGCGTTTGTTGTGAACCATGGCTCCGCTTGACCAGCAGACGGCGTGCCGCCTCCCCGGGAACAGCGTTTGCTGTGACGGGCACACCCTCTCTGGACCTCGTGATGCTCATCGTTTCTCCTCACCTGGACGATGCGGTTTTTTCTTGCGGACACCTCATGGCACAGCACCCCGGGTGCACGGTGCTGACCGTGTTTGCGGGCGTCCCAGAGCCTGGTTGTGGCTTGCCAGCTTGGGATGCACGTTGCGGCTTTCAGAGCGCACGAGAAGCTGTGTTGACACGCCGCGAAGAGGACCACAAGGCCTTGGCGACCCTGGCCGCACACCCTGTGTGGTTGGATTTCCTGGACAGCCAGTACGGCCAACCCACGACCACCCAAGCCTTGGCGCAGGCCCTGCACGAAGCGTTGGAACGTCTCGACAGCAGCACAGTGCTCGTGCCTCTGGGGCTGTTTCATTCAGATCACCTGATGGTGCACACGGCCGCACAGTACGCCATGGCCATGGGGTCGTCTCAGGCCCAAGGTCGGTCATGGCGGATCTACGAGGAGGTGCCTTACCGAGGCATGCCTCACTGGACGGACCGCCGCATACAGGCTGTCCGCCAACAAGGCCTGCACCTCACGCTGGAGGTGGTGCCTGCAGAGCATCCGGACGGACTCAAGGCCCAGGCGGCACGCTGCTATGCCAGCCAGTGGCATGCACTGGGCCCCACATTGTGGAAGGAGCTGAGCATGCCCGAGCGATTCTGGATCGTGCACGCGGGAGGGGCATCTGCGGCCACCCCAAGAGAGACAGACCCAACAGACGGGGTAACGGATGCACGCTGACCTCCTTGTGAGCATCGTGGTGCTGAACCACGACCGCCCCAGAGAACTGGCCCAAGTGCTGGGCCAACTGTGCCTGCTGCCCGAGCGCCCGCGCATCATCGTCGTGGACAACGGTTCACCTGACGCCATGGCGGTGACACGCATCACGCGCGCCCATGGCTCCCGCGTCAAGCTCGTGCGCAGCGAGGTGAACCTCGGAGCGGCTGGACGCAACCTGGGGGTCGAACACGTGCACACCCCCTATGTCGCCTTCTGCGATGACGACACGGCATGGCGACCGGGGGCCTTGCGTCGTGCGTGCGATTGGCTCGAAGAGCACCCGCACATTGGCGTTGTCAACGGCAAGGTCTTGGTCGGTGAGCAGGAAATCGAAGATCCTGCTTGCACCCGCATGCGCGACAGCCCATTGGACAACACAGGCCTGCCGGGTCCTGCGCTGATCTCGTTCATGGCCGGCGCCGTGGTCATGCGCACACGTGCTTTCAGGCAAGCACGTGGCTACGAGCCCCGGCTCTTCCTGGGTGCCGAAGAGGCGCTGATGGCGTTGAACCTGGCCGCGTTGGGCTGGCGCATGGTTTACGCAGCCGACGTCGTGACCCGGCACATGCCCTCGCCCCTGCGAGACAAACCCCGGCGTGACCTCCTGCTGGCGCGCAACCGACTCTGGGTGGCCTGGCTGCGTTTGCCATGGGCAGACGCTTGGCGCGAAAGCCGCGTCATCCTGCAAGAGGCCATGGCCAAGGGCCAACTCTGGCCCGTGCTGAGACGCAGCTTCAGGGGAGCCTTGTGGGTGATGCTTCACCGTCGGGTCGTGCCCGACGTGGTGGCCGAGATGCACCGCACGGTGTTCGCCCCAACCGCCCCACTGCCGCAGCCGCAACCTCGGTTGACGCCGCACGAGCTGTCCCAACCCGACATGCGCGAAGGTCCATGAGGCACGCCGGTTGCCCTGTATGGCATTGAGGGCACGCCCATGTGCCCTGACCTCTCACGCAAAGGAACCTTCATGCAAAAACGCAACGCTCCACGCCCGCACTGGCTGGCACTCGTCATCGCCCTCGGCCTGTCGTTGCCGGTCAGCGCACAGCGCGTCGACCCCGGCATCAAGGGTGAGGCCATCCGGGACCGCACCCACTCGGATGACGCCATCACGGCACCCTCCGACCGAGCCTCGGACAGCACCCCGATAGATCGCATCGATCCCAGCATGAATGAAGGGAAGCGCCCCACCCCACCAGCACGCCGACACAAGAAGTCGGCGCAAGGAAAGGACGGGCAAACGCCACGCGCTGGCGACACGCCCCCCTCCGGGGCCGACAGCAGCGGCTCGTCAGGAACGCGCCGTCACGGCGCACCAACCGACCCAGGCACGGGCTCAGGCTCAGGCGGCGGCGCAGGCTACGACAAGGGCCTCAACCGCTGACGTTCTGAATCCAAAGGCTTCTGCCATCGGTGGCGGTGTGGCGCAGAGTTGTGGGCGCCACACCTTCAACCACCTGCATGCCGAGGCAAACGGGTCTGCCAACGGTGCAGGGCTCGGCCGTAAGCCAGGTTCATGCGACGTGGCCAAGCACCTGGCAGCATCGCACCGGGGGCATGGTCCCACAAGCCGCTGTGGTGCCAGTGCTCTGGGTTGTCCCAGTCTGGTCGGTCCACGATGGGGTACAGGCACACGCCCTGGATCACCACCCCATCGGCCAAAGCCTGTGCAACTTCGCCCGCAACATCTTCAAGCCATGCCGCACGGCCCTCGCCCACATGGCTCGTCTCCGCCACGATCAGAGGGCGGCTGTAGCGCAGCCAAACACCTTTGAGCAAATGGGCCAGAGGTTTTCGTCGCGGGTCACCCAGGTGCCAATACAGGCGTTTTTCGGTGAGGACCTCCCACTGGCCGCTGTGGTAATGGTTGACCCCCATGAGGTCCAAGGCCGCCTCGTGACCCCCCAGTTCGGGCAGCAAGCGCCCGGCCAACATGTCCCACACCTGCCACTGGTATGCGCACACATCATCGGCCAAATCTTGGAGGTCGGGCCGCCCCGCAGGTGGCACCACGTGCACCAGTGGTTCAACGTGCAGGAAGCGTGCGCGAGGGTCCACCTCCAAGATCGCCTGCATGCCCATCAACGCCGCTTTCACCAGCCGGCATTTGATGTGAAACCCGTCGTGCACCGTTGTTCCTGGCGCTGTTTCAGCGTCCTTGCCATAGGGGTGCATGAGGCGGGTTTGCGTCACCGCCCAAGACACAAAGCTCATCTCATTGATGAGCGTGTACACAGGAGGCTCCTGGGCATGCTCGCCCAACACCAGCGCTGCCTCGCGGGCAAACCGTGCGAAACGCTCGCAAAAAGCGTCGTCCTGAAGGCTGACGTCAGAGGGTGTGCCGTAATGCATCAGGGTCCACTGGACCTGGATGTCCTCCGACCGGGCCATCTTGGCAAAGCGAACGGCACGGCTGAAATCGAACCGTCCACCGTGCTCACAAAGACGCCAGCCCACACTTTCCCGCACGGTCCACAAGCCTGCAGCACGCAGCTGTGCGTAATCCATGGCCACGTGCTGGTCATGCGCGCTGGCTGCCACCATGTCGAGTGGCACCCCTCGGCTGTTGATGTGATCGGCTCCCTCGAAACCGCCCATCCAAAAACTGCGCCATGGTGGCGTAGCTTGCATCGCAGCCGGTCCGACGGGACCGTTGCGTGTCATCCGATCCTGGACGAACAGATTGGGTGTCGCAAGGGGCGACATGGAGCCTCCTAAGGCTGACCGAGAGCCCCTCCAGCAGCAATCGCTGTGCCAGCGCCTTGCCACGCCGGTGCCCTCGACAGAAGGGCGGGATGACGGGCGAGAACGCAGCGGCATGGGTTTTGCCGCAGGGGCTTGCGTTCACCGGAGTGACGCCATGCCCCCCCCTCGCCCGCCAGTGCATCCCACCCGCTCGTCCGACCAGCCTCAAGGGGAGACCCGCCCCAACCTCGGTGGGGAGCCCGCACCTCGCTTGCCACACGAGCACGATGAATCGGCCTCCAGCCAACAAGGACCGGATCAACCCGTTGTCCAACAAGCTGCCCGCGACGTGCGCAAGGGCTTGCCAGACACCGATCGGGGACCGGTGCTGGAGGAGCTGCGAGGAAGGATCTTCCCCGAACCCACCCCCAAGGAATGATGGCGACCATGCTTTCCTTTTTTGCGGCAAGACCCACACGCAGCGGTAAGTTTCGACTGAGGGGCCTGGTGGCCCGCTGAGGCCCTATTCAGACCGTGCCCTACGCCGCCGCCGACTCAGTCGCGGCCGTCGTCCTTGGCCAAGGACGCTGCCAGGTTGCTGCTGCCAGAGCTGGCAGGCGTGGTTGCCCCTCCCGACGAGGCCGTGTGGCCACCTTCCTTGCCGCCACCGGAACGGCCTTGGCGCCACGTGCTGAAGTCCTCGGAGAAGCGGCGGAAGCGCTCCTGGCGCCAGTTGCGGTAGTCCTCGTCAAAACTGCGCATCTGCTCGCTGCGCCACTGCTGGTAATCGGGGTCCGTCAACTCATGCTGAGAGTGACCACCGCCCGCCTGCATGCCACCCTCGCTGCCCAGCCCAAAGCCATTGCCGCCATGGCTCTGGCTGTGCCCTTGCCAGGGCAGGCCTTGCTGGCTACCGTAACCCCCACCAGACTGCGCAGGATTTTGCTGCGGGTGTTGCAGGTGCTGGGAGGATTGCGCCGGGTGGTTCCAGCCCTGCCCTGCCTGTGGGTGCTCGCTGCCACTTCCGCCACTTCCCATTCCCACGCCCTGGTTCATGCTTTGGTTCGAATGGCTCTGGTTCATGTCGTCTTCCTTTCGCTGTGCGATGGATGAAATCAATCGGGGGCTTGGCCAAACGCCAAGCCGCTCTCTGCGGGCAAGCATCGTTCCAGGCACGCGATGGCATGTCTTTTTTCTTGCCTTGCCTGCGTTGACCGGCACATGGGCATCCCGTTTGCTCTGCTGACCCATTCAGACACGAAGGGGCACTGCCGTGAAGGTCTTGTACGTCGAAGATCAGCCTGTCAACGTGGTCCTCATGGAGGCCCTCTTCGCCTTGCGTCCGCAGTTCTCACTGTTGGTGGCCTTCACGGGCGCAGAAGGCCTGGCTGCGGCACACAGAGATCCGCCCGACCTGTTGCTGCTGGACCTGAACTTGCCGGACTGTCACGGCACGGATTTGCTGGAACGCATGCGCGAGCACCCGGCCTTGCGCCACACCCCGGCAGCTGCCGTGACGGCTGACCGTGACACCGACCTCTCGCAGACCACCTTCATGGAGACATGGGGCAAGCCCATGGTGCTGGCCGACGTGCTCGACAGGTTGGACCACCTGCATGCCGCCCACCTGCAACACGCCACGCCTTTTCCCTCCTGGATTTCGGGGGGGCCAAGCAGTGCGGTCGTTCACCCCACAAATTCGTGAGAGGTGCCAGCGACATGGGAACGCTCTTTGACATCACGCACACGACAACCTATCGCTACCGCCAACCCGTGAAGTTCGGTGAGCACCGGGTGATGTTCCGGCCCCGTGACAGCCATGACATGCGGGTGCTGGCCACCGGGCTGCAGGTGCATCCCCCGGCACAGCACATCCGCTTGATCCAAGATGTCTACTCCAACTCAGTGGCCATCGTGCAGCCGGTGAGTGAAGCCGACATGCTGTCCTTTGTGTGCACCTTCACGGTCGAGCACATGGGCTCACGCGCCTTGGACCTGCCCGTGGAGGACCATGCGCGCCATCACCCCTTCACCTACAGCCGTGAGGACAGGATCGCACTGCACCCCTACCTCCAACCGTTTCATGCCCCCGACACGACGGACAGCGCCGAGCTGCGCTCTTGGGCTCAAAGCTTCATTGCGCCAGATGGCCTCACCGACAGCCGCTTGCTGCTTGTGCAGATGAACCAGGCCATCCGCGAGGGCATGACTTACGAAATCCGCCATGAAGAAGGCGTGCAAAGCCCACACGAGACCTTGCAGCGTCGCACAGGCAGTTGCCGCGACTTCGCCACACTCATGATCGAGGCGGTACGCTCTCTGGGCTATGCCGCACGCTTCGTCAGCGGCTACATCCACGCCCCAGCGCTGGAGAATGGCGCAGGCTCGACGCACGCTTGGCTCCAGGTCTATCTCCCTGGCGCTGGCTGGATTGCGTTTGATCCGACCAACAACCTGGTGGGCGGTAGCAGCCTGATCCGGGTGGGCGTGGCCCGACATGCCAGCCTGGCTGTGCCGCTCAGCGGTCAGTGGACCGGCGCGCCCTCCGACAATCTCGGCATGACCGTCGATGTTCAGGTGTGCAAGCGCACCCGTTGAACACCCAACAGACCGCCCCCACACAGGCGATGCCACCATGACCCTCCTGGGCACATCGATCGACGGCCTGCACGTACCCGCCGGGGAGCCGACACGTGCCAGCTTCATGCTAAGGCTGTCTGACACCATGCGTCCCATGCAAGACATGACAGCCCTCCAGTCGGAATTGGCCCGACAGGTCGTTGATCACCTCGGTGCCAGCCGCGCGGGTTTTGCGAGCGATTTCGTCGAAGGCATGCCATGGGTGCTGGGGGAGCAGTATCCGAACGCAGAGGCCTTGACACCCGGGCTGCGCTATGCAGTCGGCGGTGACAGCGTCTTGCAAACACTGCGATCGGGTCGCAGAACTGTGCGGCACGAAAGCCAGTCGCAGTCACAAGGTTTCGGTGCGGCGCTGGACATCCCGCTGATGCGTGAGGGCCAACTTGCCGCCGTTTTCTTCGTTCATTTCCGGCTGCCGCATGCATTCACCACGGACGAATTGGCATGGGTCGATGACATCGCCTCGCGCGTCTGGAACACCGTGGAGAGGATGCGCCTCGAAACGGACTTGCGACACAGTGAGGCATGTTTCAGCTCCATGCTGGATCAGCTGCCTACCCTGGCCTGGATGGCAAGCCCAGATGGTGAGGTCTTTTGGTACAACCGCCCATGGCACGAATACACCGGCATGCAGACCCAGGACGTGCGCGGCAGGGGATGGGAGTCGGTGCAGCACCCCGACCACCTGCAGGATGTGCGCGCGCACTGGGAGACGTCGCTTCGCACGGGCGAGCGGTTCGAGATGACCGCGCCACTGAGAGATGCCGAGGGACAGTTCAAACCCTTCTTGACACGCGTGGTCCCGCTGAAAGACGATACCGGACGCATCACCGGCTGGTTCGGCACCCACACAGATCTCAGCGCTGAGCGGGACCTCCAGGCCAGACTGGCAGCCAGTGTGGCGGCACTGCGAGAGGCGGATCGCCGCAAAGACGAGATCTTGGCCACCCTCTCGCACGAATTGCGCAATCCGCTGGCGCCCATCCTCACGGCATCCATGCTCCTGGGCTCGGCCAGCCTCACGCCTGACAAGGTCGCCGCTGCCACGCAAGTCATCCAGCGACAAGTGCGCCACATGGCACGGCTGATGGACGACCTGCTTCAGATGGCACAACTGACCCAGGGAAGGCTGGCACTCCAGCCAGTGCACACGCGCCTCCATGATGTCGTGGAGGCCGCCATTGAAACGGTCAGACCCCTTCTGGATCGCAAGGAACATGCACTGTCCCTGGACCTGCCTGCCCAAGATGTCTGGTTGCTGGTGGACGGCCTGCGTGTCTCACAAATCCTGTCGAACCTGCTGAACAATGCCGCGAAATACACGGCGCCCCAAGGTGCCATCTGCTTGCGAGCCCGCGTCGAGGCGTCCAACTTGTGCCTGCAGATCGAAGACAACGGCATGGGTCTGCCGTCGGGCATGGGTGAAGACCTCTTCACCATGTTCGCCAGACGACGCGACGAAAGCCACCATGCAGAAGGTGGGCTGGGCATCGGCCTGGCTCTGACCAAGGGCTTGGTTGAACTGCACCAAGGCCGCATCGAAGCCATCAGCGCAGGCACGGGCCAAGGCACACGCATGGCAGTGACGCTGCCCCTGGCGCCAGCGCCGGCCATCGGGCAAGGAGGCATGCCATCGCCGAGGGCTGGCAACCGACTCCGCGTGATGGTGGTCGATGACAACCAAGATGCGGCGGACACCTTGCTGTTGCTCATCGAACAGGACGGCCACGAAGTGCGTGTGGCCCATGGCGGCTCACAGGCTCTGACACTGGCGTCCGAGTTCCGCCCCGACGTTGCCTTGATCGACATCGGCATGCCAGGCATGGACGGCCATGCCGTGGCCCAGGCACTGCGCACGCGCAGCTGGGGCACACCCCTCACGCTCATCGCCCTGACCGGATGGGGCCAGGAAGAAGACCGCAGGAAAGCCGCCCAAGCAGGCTTTGACCAGCACCTCACCAAGCCCGTGGAAGGCCCGCGGTTGCTGGCCTTGCTGTCGTCCATCGCTGAGGTCTGAGGGGCAAGCCACTGCTCGGACAAGGCACACCCCTTGCCAAGGACATCCGTTCTCCTTCCCTCCCTTGAGAAACGCTGACATGTCCGATCTCCTTCCCCGCTCCATCTTGGTCACTGGCGGCGCTGGCTTCCTGGGCGCAGCCCTGTGCGAGCGCCTGCTGCACGCGGGCCACGACGTGCTCTGCGTTGACAACTTCTTCACCGGTCGGCGTCGCCAGGTGGAGCATTTACTAGACCATCCGCACTTCGAGCTGTTGCGCCATGACGTGACATTTCCTTTGTACGTCGAAGTCGACCAGATCTACAACCTCGCGTGTCCCGCCTCGCCCAGCCACTACCAGCACGACCCCGTCAGCACGACCAAAACCAGTGTGCATGGCGCCATCAACATGCTGGGCCTGGCCAAACGGCTGCGCGTTCCCATCCTTCAGGCCTCCACCAGCGAGGTCTATGGCGACCCGATGGTGCACCCGCAAAACGAAACCTACTGGGGACACGTCAACTGCACAGGTCCTCGGGCCTGTTACGACGAAGGCAAGCGCTGCGCAGAAACCCTGTTCTTCGATTACCACCGACAGCACGGTTTGGCCATCAAAGTGGCCCGCATCTTCAACACTTATGGCCCCGGCATGCACCCCAACGATGGCCGCGTGATTTCCAACCTCGTGGTCCAGGCGCTCAAGGGCGAACCGCTCACTTTGCATGGCAACGGCCATCAGACACGTTCTTTTTGCTACCGAGACGATCTCATCGAGGCCTGCATCCGCCTCATGGCCACGCCCAGCCACATCACCGGACCGATGAACCTGGGTAACCCTGTCGAGACCAGCATGTGCGAACTGGCTGACATGATCGTGCGATTGACAGGGTCGTCATCGCGCATCGTGTTCAAACCACGCCCCACCGACGACCCTCAGCAGCGGTGCCCTGACATCGGCATGGCTCACCGTGAACTCGGTTGGCAGCCCACCATCGCGCTGGAAGAAGGCCTGCGACGCACCATCGACTACTTCGATGCACTCCTGCGCAATCCAACACGGGTGAACACATCGGTGCGCACCCAGGCCCCCATGCACACGCCGCCACGAACGGCCACGTCGATCCTGGATGACATGGCACTGGCAGGCCAACGCCAGAACAGAAAGCTGGCATCCGCGCCTGCGACGCTGGAGAAGGCGCCGTTCTCAGATGAGCGCAAGGTCCTCAGAAGCTGAGGGCGGGCTTGTGAGAGCGGCCCCCTGGTCTCCCTGCGTGTGTCGCGCCACCTGCCGATAAGCGTCCACCAGAGACGCCGTCACCCGCTCCCAGGTGAACAGCGATCGCACCCGGCGAATGCCGGCCCGCCCCATCGCTTGTGCGAGTTGTGGATTGGCATGCAATTCGCGCAGGCGCTGCGCCAGCGCTTGCGGATCATGGGGTGGCACCAAGTAGCCCGTCACCCGGTCGGTCACCGAATGCTGCAAGCCGCCCACGGCACTGGCCACCACAGGTGTGCCGCAAGCCATGGCCTCCAGCGGCGTGATGCCAAAGGGCTCGTACCACGGCGTGGTTGTGAACACATTGGCGGCTGCGTAGAAGCTCCGGAGCTCATCGCGACGCCGATGGCCGGTGAACACGACCTGCTCGCTCACGCCGCAATGCCGGGCGACATCCTTCAGTCGCAGGCATTCAGTCGATCGCAGATCGTCAGGGTCCCTG
>Ga0265316_10000186_pt1 | contig 71372 bp, 69 predicted proteins | sample 4522metaG_FD_202092 | JGI IMG/M metagenome (GOLD analysis project Ga0265316, IMG submission 202092) | Rhizosphere microbial communities from Carex aquatilis grown in University of Washington, Seatle, WA, United States - 4-5-22 metaG | ecosystem: Host-associated > Plants > Roots > Rhizosphere >... | reverse complement strand
CACTAAAGGTACGAAACCACCAAAAGGATTGAATTCGAGTGATAAAAAGGCAATTCCGTTCCTTCGGGTTACAAATTTAACAGCTAATGGTGACTTAGATTTTACTGATAAAGTCTTTGTAACTGAGGATGTTCATCGTGGATTCCTTGCGCGATCCGCAGTTTATCCCGGTGATGTGCTAATGAATATAGTTGGGCCTCCCTTGGGGCAAGTTTCTGTTGTTCCTGCTGACTTTGCTGAGTGGAATATTAACCAGGCAATTGCAATTTTTAGGGCTGTAGAAGGTATATTGCCTAGGTTTGTCTGTCTTTGTCTTTTATCGCCGTCCGTACAGCATTGGCTCAAAGCCCGAGCTAAAACTACAGCGGGACAATCCAATCTTACATTGGAGATTTGTCGTAGCCTGCCGATTCCATTGCCGCCAAGTGTTGAACAACAAGCGTTGGTGGAAGCTATGGAAACAACCAGAAATGGGATTTTTGAACAAGAATTGGCAATCCATTTCAGCCTTAAACAATCCGCCACCCAACGCAAAAACATCCTCAAAGCCGCCTTCTCCGGCCAGTTGGTGCCGCAAGACCCTAACGACGAACCGGCCAGCGTGTTGCTGGAGCGCATCCGCGCCGAGCGGGCGGCGCGGGCGAAGGACGGCAGAAAGCCTGGCGGGCGCAAGGTGAAAGGAACGGCATGAGCAAACGCAAACGGCCGACGTTGCGGCAAAGCACAACAGTATCGCCTAGCTTGCTGGCCAATTTGCGGTGCGTGATTTTAAAAACGGGCGTGGTTCCAAAACCCGTTCGCCCTGAGCCCTTCGGCTACGCTCAGGAGAGCCTTGTCGAAGCTTGTCATGAGCTTGTCGAATGGGGCGAACGGGTTTTGGAACCGCGCCAAAATAAGCGCTTGCAAGCCACCATTACACACCTGCCTCACACCGAAGACGACGCATGAATACTTCCTCCCTGATCCAAAAAGTCTGGAATTTCTGCCACACCCTGCGCGATGACGGCGTGGGTTATGGCGACTATCTGGAGCAACTGACTTATTTGCTGTTCCTGAAAATGGCCCACGAGTATTCGCAGGAGCCTTACAACCGGCCATCGCAAATCCCCAAGGGCTACGACTGGCCGTCGTTGCGGGCCAAGAACGGCGAACCTTTGGAAGCCCATTACCTCGCCACGCTGCATGAATTGGGCAGGCTGCCGGGCATGTTGGGGGCGATCTTCTTCAAGGCGCAGAACAAGATCCAAGACCCGGCCAAATTGTCGCGGCTGGTGCAGATGATCGACGAGCAAAGCTGGGTCAGTTTGGGGGCGGACACCAAGGGCGATTTGTACGAGGGCTTGCTGCAAAAGAACGCGGAGGATACCAAGAGCGGGGCGGGCCAGTATTTCACGCCCCGCGCCTTGATCCAGGCCATGGTGGAATGCGTGCGGCCCGAGCCGATGAAGACCATCGCCGACCCGGCCTGTGGCACCGGCGGTTTTTTCCTGGGGGCTTACAACTGGCTGATGAATCAAACCGGTCAAACACTCAATCCCCGACAGAAGGCGTTCCTGCGCGACAAGACGTTCTTCGGCAACGAGATCGTGCCCGGCACCCGCCGCCTGTGCCTGATGAATCTGTTCCTGCACAATATCGGCGACTTGGACGGCGAATTGCGGGTGGATCGGGCCGACGCTTTGATTTCCGCGCCCAGTGAACGCTTTGACTATGTGCTGGCCAATCCGCCGTTTGGCAAAAAAAGCAGTATGACTTTCACCAACGAGGAAGGCGAAGAAGACAAGGAGTCGATGGTTTACGAGCGGCAGGATTTTTGGGAAACCACGTCCAACAAGCAGCTTAATTTCTTGCAGCATATCGTCGCCATCCTGAAAGACACCGGCAAGGCGGCGGTGGTGTTGCCGGACAATGTGTTGTTTGAAGGCGGGGCGGGCGAGAAGATTCGCCGCAAGCTGTTGGAAACCTGCGATGTCCACACCATTCTGCGCCTGCCCACAGGCATCTTCTATGCCCAGGGCGTCAAGGCCAACGTGGTGTTTTTCGACGCCAAACCCAAAGACGGCAAGGCGCACACCAACGGCGTCTGGTTTTACGATCTGCGCACCAACAAACGCTTCACCTTGAAGACCCGCACCCTCAAGCGCGAGGATTTGCAGAATTTCATCGACTGCTATAACCCGGAAAACCGCTATTTGCGCACGAAGACCGAGCGTTTCAGGTTTTATGCCTACGAGGAATTGATCGCCCGCGACAAAGCCAGCCTGGACATTTTCTGGCTCAAGGACGACAGCCTCGACAATCTGGACGATTTGCCGCCGCCGGATGTGTTGCAACAGGAGATCATCGAGCATTTGGAAGCGGCACTCAGCGCGTTCCGCGATGTGGCGGCGGGCTTGGCGCGATAAGGCTGTGCTTGGGTGCAAGTGAGGACTTCCGTCCGCGATTTTCTGCCATGCCGGCGCGATTGGGTTTGAAGGCCCGCCGGTGTGAGCCTGGCTTCAAGATGTGGGGACAAAAAAGCAAAAAGGCCGAAAGTTCATTTCGGCCTTTTTGCAACGCTTTGTTTTAATTGGTCGGGACGACAGGATTTGAACCTGCGACCACCTGTCCCCCAGACAGGTGCGCTACCAGGCTGCGCTACGCCCCGTTTGTTGTGCGCGCCAAGTGGCTTGAAGCGCACATCAGAACGCGCATATTACTTGATGTTGGCAAAGCGAGTCAAGATCCATTCAAGGCCCGGCCTGGATAGGAAAAGTCTGTTGCTCTACACTAGGCGTGAAAACTGAAGGAGGTGTCTTATTAGCGGTCAATCGAAAGGGCGGTCTGCGCCATGAAGATCACGTCGGGAATCCACTTCCGGCTGTCGCTGTTGGGCGTTTTGCCGGCGGGGCTGGTCGGGCTGGCCTTGGCGGCTTATTTCATCCAGGTGCGCGTCGCCGACCTGGAGCGGAATCTGGACATCCGCGGCGGCCTCATCGTCCGCGAGTTGGCCCAGGCCTTGGTGGCCGCCACCGCGTCTGGAGACCAGGCGGTGTTGCGGAATCTCGCCGAGGCGGCCTTGCGGGAAGACGATGTCGTCCAGGTGAGCGTCTCCGACCGGCAGGGGGCCGTCTTGGTCGCGCGGGAAAAAACGCCGGCGGGCGGCGCGGAGGAGGCCGCCGTCGGCTGGGCGCGCACCGTCCCCGTCCTGTCCGATCCTCCGCCCATGGAGGCCTTGGCGGTTTCCCCGCGGCCGGAGATGCTGGGCAGCGTCAAGTTGGTGTTGTCGCGCGACGGCACCTTCAAACAGCAGCGCGATACAATTTTGTTCAGCCTGGTGGCGCTGCTGGGCGGGGTGGCGGTGTCGGCGTTGCTGGCGCGCCGCATGGCCAGGCGGATCAGCGATCCGGTGATGGCCTTGACCGCCGCCGTGCATGAGCTGTCCAAGGGCAACATGGACGCGCGCGCCGAGTCCGAGGCGGAGGCGGAGCTGGCCTATTTGCAGGCGGGCTTCAACGCGATGGCCGCCGAGTTGAAGAAAAACCGCGAATCTTTGGAACGCCAGATCCGGCAGGCCACGTCGCGTTTGCAAGAGGCGTTGGCGGCGCTGGAAAAGCGCAACCAGGAGTTGGAGTCGGCGCGCTGGCTGGCGGAGGCGCAAACCGAGTTGAAATCGCGCTTTCTCGCGCAGATGAGCCATGAGATTCGCACGCCGATGAACGGCATCGTCGGTTTCGCCGAGCTGTTGGCGAACACGCCCCTGGCCGAAGACCAGCTTGAGAAGCTGGGCCTGATCACGCGCTCGGCCAAGAACCTGCTGTCGATCATCAATGAAATTCTCGACCTCTCTAAGCTGGAGGCCGGCAAGATCAGCGTAGAAAGCCGGCCTTTCAGCCTGCGCCCTTGCCTGGAGGACATTGTTTCCCTGTTGTCCACCCGCGTCGCGCAGCCGCCTATCGCGCTGTGGATCGAGCCGGCGGTTCCAAAGGCCATTGTGGGCGATCCGGTCCGGCTCCAGCAGGTTCTCGCCAATCTCCTGGGCAACGCGCTCAAATTCACCCAGCGCGGCAGGATCGTGGTCCGCGTCCGCGTCCTGCCCGATTTCAGGCGCTTGTTGTTTTCCGTGTCGGATTCCGGCAGTGGCATTTCCCCGCAAGACCAGGCCAAGCTGTTTTCACCTTTTTTGCAATTGGGGGAAAGCGCCCTCGGCGCCGAGAGGGGCACGGGCCTTGGGCTCAATATCAGCCGGAATATCGTCGAAGGCATGGGCGGGGCGATCCACCTGGCCAGCCGTCCGGGGAAGGGAACCAGCTTTTGGTTCGACCTGCCGCTGGTGGAGGCGGCCACGTTCGACGGCCCGCCGCCATGGCCAGGGCTGGTCGCGCTGATCGAGGCGGACCGCTTGTTCCGGCTGGCCTTGGCCGGGCAATTGCGCGGCCTGGGCGCGACGGTCGAGGCTTTCGCGACGCTGGACGAGTTCATCGAGCGTTTCGGGACGGCGGCGCGGCAGCCGCAGGCTTTGCTGTACGGCCTTTGGCCCCGGCGGGAGAAGGCGGACGCGTCTTTGCCGCGCTGGCTGGAATGGTGCGAGACCCGGCAGATCAAGCCCGTCCTGGTCTTCCCCTGCGGCGAGCGGCGGCTGGTCGGTTTTTACCGCAAGCGCGGCGCGGCTTGTCTGTTCCACCCGGTGCGCAGTGAAGCGCTGGTCAAGGCCGTCGGCGGCCCTGAGCCGGCCCGCGCGGCCAGCACGGCCCCCGCGCCGTTGGCGGTTCCGCGCGGTCTCAGGCTGCTGGTCGCCGACGACAACGAAATCAACCGCCTGTTGCTGCGCGCGCAGTTGGAAAGGTTTGAGGCGGACATCGTCGAGGCCAGCAACGGCCAGCAGGCGCTGGATCGGTTGCGGCGGCAGCGCTTCGACCTGGTTTTCCTGGATCTGCAAATGCCGCTGGTGGACGGGCCGCAGGTGCTGCGCGAGTTGCGCGGCTATCCCGGCCCCAGCCGCCACGCGCCGGTCGTCGCCATCACCGCTTTTTCCGCGCCGGGGCAGCAGGAGTCCGCCATCCGGGACGGGTTCGCCGCTTGTCTGATCAAGCCTGTCTTGGAGGCGCAACTGGTCGGCCTGGTCGGCGCGCAGTTGGGCGCCGAGGCAGGCCAGGCGGCGGAGGAGGCCGGATGGCCGGCCTCTGTCGAGGGCTACGCCTGCGCCATCATGGAAAAATCCAGCGGCAACCGGGAATTGGCCGGGGTGGTCGCACGCAAGCTGTTCGCGGAGTTGCCGCAAAACTTGCACCAGTTGGAATGGGCGCTAAACCAGCGGGATCTGGAAAAAGCCCGGCATTGCGTCCACACCATCAACGGGTCGGCGGGTTTTTCCGGCCTGGACAGAATCCGGCTGGCCGCCGCGAACCTGGAGTCGGCTTTGGGCCGGCGGGAGGGGGCGGATGCGTTGGCGGGGCTGTGCCAGGCTTTGGCGCGGGAGATCGATGCCTTCCTGGCCGCGCAAGGCGGGATTCTCGACTGGGTCGAGGGCGCTTGGAGCGCGCAGGGGTAAGGGCGCGGGTTATTTTTTCCCGGTCTTGGCCAGCCAGGTGTTGGTGTCCTCCAGGCTTTGCCGCGACAGGCTGCCGGCCCAAAGGCGCAGGGCCGCCAGGGAGCGGATGTAGTGGTAGCGGGCCTGGGCCTGCTCGAAGCGCGATTGCAGCAGGTTTTTCTTCGACTCCAGCACCGCCACGATGGTGGCCACCCCCAGCTCGTAGCTGCGCTCCTGCGCGTCGCGGGCTTTTTCGCGGGCTTGCACTTCGCGCCCGGTGGAGTCGATGCGCGCCCGGCCCGCCTGCGCGTCCAGGTAGGCCGTACGCGTCTCCCGCTCGATTTCGCGAAATTTTTGCGCTTGCTTTTCGATGGCGATTTGATAATTGGCGATGGCCTGGCGCGCCGCGGCTTCGATCCCGCCGCCGGAATAGATCGGCACGGACAGTTGCATGCCGACCGAGCCCACGGTGTAGCGCGACAGTTGGCGGTTGTCGAAGCCGCCGTTGTCGGCATAGGTTTCGGTCAATTGCAACGCGACTTGCGGCAGATGCTCGGCGCGGGAGCTGGCGATGATCTTGCTGTTGGCCTCGATGGCGTGTTCCAGCGCGATCAGCGCGGGATTGTTGTGGGTGGCGTCGCGCACCCATTCGTCCATCTTGCCCGGCACGCCGGGCAGATTGTCCCTGGCCAGCGGCGCGACGGATTCCACCGGCACGCCCGCCAGTTCCCGCAGCTTTTCCAGGCCCACTTGGCGGGCGTTGTCGGCTTCGATCTCGCGGGTGAGCAGGGCTTGGTAATAGGCTTCGACCTCGTACAGATCGGTGACAGGGGCCATTTGCAGCTCGTGCATCCTTCGGATGCGTTTCATGTCGCCTTCGGTCAGGGCTTTTTCGCCTTGGATGGCGCTCATCTGGTCGGCCGCTTCCAAGACCATGAAATAGCGCTCGACCAGGTCGGCGGCCACGGACATGTGGGTCGCCTCCAGCTCCAGCTCGGTTTGCCGGACGGCCTCGCCCGCCCCTTGCAGGCGCAGGTAGTCGGGCAGGTCAAACAGCGCCTGGCGGGCCTGGAGGACGCCGCGGGTGCCGGGGTAGTTCACGGTGGTGTCGTGCTCGGGCGTGACAATCTTGCCTGTCACCGACGAGGTGACGGCGGGGATGGTTTGGGTGTAGCGGTTCCAGGACAGGGTGCCGATGGCCGACACCTGCGGCAGCAGCTTGCTCATGGCCTGGTCTTTTTGCGCCTTGGCCTGCTCGATGGTGTATTCGCTTTGCTTCAGCGTGGGGTTGGTGGCCAGCGCCTGCTCGTACAACTCGATCAAGTCGGCTGCCGGGGCGGCCGTCGCGCCGCCGGCCAGCAGGGCGGCGGCCAGGATTTTCAAAGGTGTGCGCATGGTGGGTCAGTCTTCGATGAACGAGCGGGCGAACGTGTCCGTCAGCGGACGTGACAGATATTGCAAGAGGGTGCGCGCGCCGGTGTTGATCAGCACTTCGGCCGGCATGCCAGGCACCAGTTGCAAATGGTGCTGGGCGAGTTCGCGGACGCCTTCTGGCGTGACTTCCACGCGGGCCAGGTAGTAAGAGGGCTTTTCCGCCCTGCTTTCATCGACCAGCTTGTCGGCGGACAGGCCGATGAGCTTGCCTTCCATTTTCGGCGTTTCCCGCGATTTGAAGGCGCTGAAGCGGATTTCGGCGGTTTGGCCGACTTTGACGCGGTCGATGTCGATGGGGGAGACCTGCGCTTCCACGATCAGTTTTTCGTTCTGCGGGACGATGTCGAGGATGCGCCCGCCCGGCGGGATGACCGCGCCGATGGTGTGCACGGCCAGGCCCAGCACCATGCCGGCTTCCGGCGCTTTGACGACGGTGCGCCCGACGGTCGCCTCCAGGGACTGGATCTTTTCGCGGGTCTCGGACAGGTTGGCCTCGGCCTCGCTCATCTCTTTCGCCACTTCGCGCTGCAGCTCTTTTTTCAATTGCAGGATCTTCAGCTCGGTTTCGCTGACTTGCAAATCGGCCGCGGCGATGTTGGACACCAGCTCGCCTTGCTGGCCTTCGTTCTGCGCCAGGTTGCGCTCCAGTTCGCGGACTTTCTGCTTTTCGGTGAAGCCTTCCTTGAGCAGGTTTTGGAAATCTTCCAGTTCGCCGCGATAGGAGGCCACCAGCCGGTCGCGGCTGAGTTTTTGCGCGCGCAGCCCCGAAGCCTTGGCACGCAACTGCTCGATTTGCTGCTGGTAGACCGAAATTTCGCCTTCCTGCGCCTGCCTGCGCACGGTGAAGGTCTGGTTCTGCAAATGGATGGCTTCCTGGACGCGGGGGTCGTCCTCATGCTCGGTCAGTTCCTTCGGGTACCGCACTTTGTCCAGACCGTCGCGTTGCGCGATCAGGCGGGCCTCGCGGGAGGCGGCGATGTAATACTGTCCGCGCAGCACTTCGAGCTGGCCGCGCCACTGCGTGTCGTCAAGGGTGACCAGCACCTGGTCTTTGGCCACGCTGTCGCCGTCGCGGACTTGCAGGGTTTTGATGATCCCGCCTTCCAGATGCTGGACGGTTTTCCGGTAGCCCTCCACCATGATGGTGCCCGGGGCCAGCGCCGCGCTTTCCAACGGGGCCAGCGCGGCCCAGCCGCCGAGGACGCCGAATATCAAGAAGATGACGAGCAGGCCGAGCCGCCGGATGGGGCGGTCGTCGCTGCGGACTTGGGGCGTGGTTTGCTGCATGGCGCTCACAGGGGAAGGGGGGCTAATTCACAGACAGGCTGTTCGCCGGGGCGCCGGCGGGCGCGGGCTGGGCCGGGGCCGCCGGCGGGGCGGGGGGCTTGCGCGCTCCGCCGGTCAGCAGGGCCAGGCCCTCGTCCCTAGGCCCGTAAAACGCCACCTGGCCCTCCGCCAGCAGCAAGATCCGGTCCACCTGGCTGAGAATGTTGGGCCGGTGGGTGACGACAATGACGCTGGTGCCTTTTTTCTTCAGGCTGACCAGGGTGTTGGCCAGGGCCACATCGCCCGCCTGGTCCAAATTGGAATTGGGCTCGTCCAGCAGGACGACCCTGGGGTCGCCGTACACCGCCCGACTGATGCCGACGCGCTGCCGCTGGCCGGTGGACAAGACATGGGCGTTGCCGGCCAGCCGGGTCTCGTAGCCGTCCGGCAAGTGCAGGATCATATCGTGGATGCCGGCCATCTGCGCCGCCTCCACCACCTTCGCCGGGTCGATCACGCCGAAGCGGGCGATGTTTTCGCTGATCGATCCGTCCAGCAGTTCCACGTCTTGTGGCAAATAGCCGATGTAAGCGCCCAGTTGCGCGCGGTCCCAATGGTGGATCTCGGCCCCGTCCAGGCGGACGCTGCCCTTTTCGGCCCGGTAAATGCCGAGGATCGCCCGCGCCAGCGTGGACTTGCCGGCGGCGCTGTGGCCCAGCACGGCGATGTGCGTGCCCGGCTCGATCAGCAGGTTGATGTCCTTGAGGATGGGATGCTTCGCGCCCGCCGGGGTGACCGACACGTTTTCCAGCCGGATCGCGCCCTTCGGGGCCGGCAAGGGCATCGGCGGCTCGCGGACGGGTAGCCCTGAGAGCAGTTTGTTCAGCCGCTCGTAGGCTTGGCGCGCGCCTTGGAAGCCGCGCCAGCCGGCGATCATCAGATCCAGCGGGGCCAGCGCGCGGCCCAGCAAGATGGAGCCGGAAATCAGCAGGCCAGGGGTGATTTGTTTGTGGATCGTCAGATAAGCGCCCAGCCCCAGCACCAGCGACTGCACCGTCAAGCGGAAGGTCTTCACCAAGGCGCTGATCAGGCCGCCCTTGGCGCTGGCCCGCGCCTGCAAAGCCAGCACATTGGTCTGCTTGTCCTGCCAGCGCTGGCGCATGTGCGGCAGCATGCCCATGACCTCGATGGCTTCGGCGTTGCGCAGATGGCTCTGGGTCAACTGGCTCGCCTCGATGGATTCCTTGTTGGCCTGCTGGAGGTCGGCGCGGGTGGCGACTTCGTTCCAAACCGCCAGCCCGCCCAGCACGGCGATGGAAAACACCGCCGTGACGCCGAACCAGAAATGGAACAGGAACAGCAAGATGACATAGATCGGCATCCACGGCGCGTCGAAAAACGCGAACAGGCCGTTGCCGGTCAGAAATTGGCGCAATTGCAGCAGATCGCCCAGGGGCTGCGAGGAGGATATCTTGCCCCCGCTGGCCAGCGCGGCGGCGAACACGGAGTCGAACACCCGGCCGGAGAGCAGTTGATCCAGGCGCGTGCTGACGGTGATCAGGATCTGCGAGCGTATCCATTCCAGCCCGCCCATGACCAGGAACATGAACACGACCAGGATGGTCAGCATGAACAGGGTCGATTCGCTGCTGCTGGTGAGGACGCGGTCGTAAATCGCCAGCATGTAGAAGGAGGGGGCCAGCAGCAGCAAATTGACGAATAGGCTGAAAAACCCCGCGAAAAAGAAAGACGACTTGCAAGCCCTCAACGCATTGCCCAGCTCGGAGCCGTCTGCGGAGGGGCGGGGTTCTGTGTTATTGGCCATCGTGCCTGTCCGTTGGGGGGATCCGGTGAATTTGACGTGAATGATGAGGAATTCGAGAGCGGGGCGAGGCCGCGGCCCGGCGGCAAGCTTCAAGACGAGCGTCTGCGTGTAGCAAGCTATAGTAACATCGCCGGGCCGTCCGATACCATACGGCTGGCAATAGAAAATCCCGCGCCCAGGCCGCCAAGGCGCAATGAAAAACGCTTCACGCGACACCGATTTTGTTTGCGCCGTGCCATTGCGTGAGGCGGCTTTTGTTCGCTGGAGCCTGCGCCAGCCATGAGGCGGGCCGCCGGCTTGGTCTTGTGGGAACTCGCGGCTTTGGCTTAGGAGAAGATGAAATCGTCGGCCGTGACGGCGGCGACGCCCGCCAGTTCGATTTGGAAGTCCACCTTCGTGTCCCCATAATCGAAGGACAACACTGGATGGGCCGCATCCGACTTGTTGAGCAGGGCTTCGGGGCCGGTGCCGCTGAAACTGGACACGAACGTCCAGTGCTCCACCCCTGCCGTGGACGGGTCGGCATCCAGCGCGGAAAGGTCGATTTTGTCCGTGCCCGGCGTAAAGTCGGTGATGATGTCGCGCATGCCCAAGCCAAGGCCGGTGTCACCGCCGCCCGCTTCTCCCGTCCCGTGCAAATAAGCGAACACGTCATTGCCCGCGCCGCCGGTCAGCCGGTCGACCCCGTAGCCGCCAGTCAAGGTGTCGTTGCCACCCTTGCCGTCCAGCGTGTTGTTGCCGGCGTTGTCGGCCAGGATGTTGTCGAATCCGTCGTTGCCGGTGCCGTTGAGGTTGGCGATTCCGGTCAGGGCCAGATTCTCGACATTCGCCGACAAGGCGTAGCTCACCGAACTTTGCACCCAGTCCACGCCGCCAGTGGCTGCCGCCTCCGTCACCGTGTCGCCAGTGTTGTCGATCACATAGGTGTCGTTGCCGGCTCCGCCGACGAGCTTGTCCGCTCCGATCCCCCCGTCCAGCAGGTTGGAACCGGCACCGTCGGTGATGGTGCTGTCCAGGTTATTGCCCACTAGACCCCGTAGGCCCGGGATGTCATGGTCGGAGTAGTTGCTTATATTTTCGATGTTGGCACTCGCCACGATCTGCCCTCCGGGGTCCCTTCCCAGCTTCACATCAATAGAGTTGTTCCCGATGCCACCCCTATGATTTCAAGAAATTTTTAGATTCCAAAGACCCGCCGGGATCAAAAACAGATATTCGATGAGCGGATCCGTGTGGTTTCTGATCCGGTGGGTCAGGCAATGGAAAACCTTCATCCCGCCAATGGCATGCTCGACAGGCACGCGGGTTTTAGCCTGTTTCCGGTTATGCCTTTCCTGCGCGGCGGTCAGTTTGGCGTCGGGGTTCTTCTTTGATTTCCTCGGCCTTTTGTGCGGCAGATGTATTTTGGATTTCCCGCCGTAGTCTGTTTGCGCCCCCTGGAAGCCAAGGTCGAGCCACACATTCACGCCGCGAAACCACTCGGACTTGGGGTCGAATACCCTTTTCATCAGCGCGTAGTCGTGGACGCTGCCGGCGGCGAAGCAGAAGAGGAGGAGGATTTGGCGGCGCAGGGTGGCGACGGTGAGCGCCTTGAGCGTGAAGCGTTTTTTTTGCCGCTATAGCGGGCGTCGCGGAGCGCCTTTTCCTGCGGCCGGACGCAGGCGCACTCCAACCCGTCGATGGCGGTGCCGCCATATTTTTCGACGAGTTGGGCGAACTCCTCGGGCGTCCCCGGCGTCCTGGCCGGCAGCACGCCGAGGTCTGACAGGCTCCGCAGCAGGACGGGCAGGAGGCGCTCCACATGGTCGTGGGCATGCCCGGAGCTGAGGCCGAAATGGAACCCCAGCACGTCGAAGGTTGGGTATGTCTTGAGGTAATATAGAACGAAGAAAAGTTGCTTCTCCGGGGTGTCGAGCCGGCCTTTCGGCCCGCCCGACGGAACCTGCTTGATATCCCCATTCAGGAGCCGTTCCTGTTGGGTGGCCCGGCAGGCCACCGCGAAGGCTTCGGCGAGTTTGTTGAACTTGGCGCGGCTCATCCCGACGACCGACTTGATAACGCGGCCATGCTTCTCATCGGTCAGGCTCAGAAAATTTTCGTGGGCCATTGTCAACTACCTTGCAAGAATCAAAAACGCTATTGTAAAGCAGTATAAAAAACATGAAAAGCGTTGGGTACAAGTCTATTTCGTATTTATTCGGCATCTTCAACGCCGTCCTTCGTGAACAGGTGGTGGTCGCCGCGTATGCGCTCCGAAAATCCCATGCGCAGCAGGATGTGCCGAAAGTCGTCGAAGGCTATATTCGCATCGGAACGGCCAGATAAAATGTGTTGGAGCAATTTGGCGTATTTGCCCATTGAAGTGTTGGTCGTTTGTTGCTTGGTTTGGGTAGCCGATTAGGGAGCAGGCAGTGTGATTGCCTGCCTAAGCGGAATTTTGCGCAAATTGCCTAGAATGCGCCGCATCAATCGAGTAACGCGAACGATGCGCTTCGTTCCTCAGCGCATCCTACGCAGGCTTAATACTCTAACGCTTTTGCACAATCTTGCCACAAAGCAGGATGCTGGTGCCGAAACTCAAGAAATGGCGTTTCATTCTGGCCTGTGCCAATAAAACACCAGCCTAGCAAACCATGTTCATCGGCATCCCGTAATTGCTCAATGAGCGTGTCCGCAGGCATATTAGGATTGTCCAAAAAATGCTGAATCTTTTTCGCGAGACGGCGGTAAGTCTTTCGGTATCCTGTCGCCAATGCTTCGCGCCAGTTAAGTTGAAGCACCTCGACCGTTTTCTCGCCCTTGGGGCAATAGGCCTTGGCCTGAAGGTCAAACCGGGCGCTTAAATTCCCGGTGTCCGGGTCAAAATCCAGATAGCGCCAAGGCTCCTCCTTGCTGGGGTCAATCAGCAACGGACGCTTACCTTGCAGCGGAAATTTGTTGCCTTTGAACCTGCCGCACTCGCTGCAACACAATAGCAGATTGCGCCAGCGAAACATCCGTTTCGGATAGTCGGCTTTTGGCCGGAAATGTTCGATGTCGGAGCCATGGGAGTCCAGGCAATACATGCAACGCTCCCGTTCCCCGGTCATTCGCCTAAGCGTGGCGACAACTGCCGCCACCGCTTGGGTCTGCCGGGCGCTTTTCCACTCAGTGGAGGCATCCAAATTGCCGCTGGCAAGTTTTTCGTTGGCTTGTTGTTGCCGCTGATTAAGATAAGCGAGTGCGGCGGGGGGCAATTCCATGCGTTTTATCCGGCGCACGGTTTACAGCTCCTCTTCGTTCTTGCCGAATATCTCAAGTTCGCCCATTCGGGCATTTTCTTCCGGCGTCAGTTGCGCACCCGCGCGGCGCTTCGATTTCAATTTGGCAAACTCGGCACGAGCCTCGACGGCGCGCGGCGAACGGGTGTTTTGCAGGCCAAACGCCGAGGTCAGCAAAATCGTGTCGGGCCGTGAGGCGATGACCTTGTTATATTCTTCCTTGGACAGCGCCTTCGGCTTGTCTTGGCTGCCGGGTTCAGGCAGCACGAACAAGCCGTTGTCGTCGGCGGCTTGGCAGATGATGGGGCTGTGGGTCGTGACGAGAAATTGGATGTTCGGGAAATGCCGTTTCAGCCAGAAGCCTATTTTTTGCTGCCATTCGGGGTGGAGGTGGGCGTCGATTTCGTCTATCAAAATTACGCCGTGACGTGTTACAACCAGCTTTTTATCAAAATCCTCATTGATACAACTTCGCCACATATGTTCATCATTCATTAAATGTCTTAAAATATCCGTGAGCAAAGCCAAAGCAGAGCGGTAGCCATCGCTCATATCTGACCAAGCCAGTTCAACTCCATTTCTATCTTTCAGCCATAGCCCATCAGAATCCACTCGATCCACGGTGATTTGATTTGGCAATAAGTCATCACATAGAATTTTCAAAAGTAGATCTAATAGTGTGCTTTCTTCGTATCTTTTTTCTAGCGACTTATGGTGAAGTTTTTTTAACCATTGATCAACTTCAGCTAAAGATGCTGATTCTTGAAATAAGGTGATTAAGCTTTCGGTGTCAGGCGTAACCATTTGACGTGTGGCATCTGCGGATGCTCCAAACACACGACGAAATGGGCCGTAACCACAGATAAACCATGAAAACAACCCAGGACATTTTTCAGACTCGCGTGGATCGCGAAGTTTAATTTCCCTGCCACTATGTTCAAGTTTTATTTCTAGTTGCGAAAGACAAGTAGAGCCATGGAAGGGACTGTCAGTGTCATCTTCAAATTTTTCTATAGTTTCAAGTTGAATAGATGCTTCATTTTCACCATCCCGAATCCATCGGTGAAAGCTGGGCTGCAAGGCACGGGCAGTCTCTTTGCCAACCAAACCCACAACAATAGCCTTAAGCAACGCGCTTTTTCCAGACCCATTATCCCCGGTAAAAACCGTCCACCCCGCATAGCTTCCATCCGCCCGCGTCAGGTCAAAATCCAGTTCTTCAAACCCCCGGATGTTTTTCAGGATAATTCGTTTGATATACATGATTACCCCTTATGCATGCTCAATTAGGCTGTTCCGCGTCAGTTCCACATAGTCGAATGTTTGCAGTGCCGAGACAATCGCGTGGATATTTTCTGCAAACAGGGACTCAAGTTGTTGGTTGGTGATGTTGCCTGTGGAAACCAACAATAGTTTGTAGGGCTTTTTCGACACCAAAAACGAATTGACAAAATCAGCGTCTTTGCTGATAACAACCCGCTGTTCAGCGATCGACAGCCTGTTGATTGCCGAGTCTTTGGTAAGGTTGCCTTGCGCAAGGTCTAGGGTATGAATCGCATCATAGCCTTGTCCACAAAGGCTTTTGGCTAGACGCCTCGGGAGTTGCGCATCGACGATGAACTTCATGCCGCCAGCATCTCAATGCGCTTGACCTGACTAAGCCGGGCGGCAAACTCAAGGCAGGCTAAAATATCCTCCCGCCGCAAGTCTTCATAATCCGCTAGGATCTCCTCAATTGTCATGCCCGCGCTTAACCATTCCAGTACGGTTTCGACTGGGTAGCGTAAACCTCTTATACAGGGCTTGCCGTGACAAATATCCGGGTCTATCGTAATAAGTGCTGTTTGGGTTGTCATGCTTAAGAGACTCGTTTTTTCTCTCGTTCCCACGCGCCGCGTGGGAATGCGGTTTTGGCGCGCCGCGCCAAAAATCGCCCCGCAGCGCGGGGCGGCTGGGTTCCCACGCGGCGCGTGGGAACCAGAAGTCACTACTTCTTCAAAGCCCGCGCCAGCGCGTCCGCCATCGCGCCTTGCGGCTTGGGCGACTCCGGCGCGCGGCGGTCGCGCTTGCCGCCGCCGGCGTTGTGGCGGTTTTGCGCGGGCGCGGCCGCCGCGGCGCTTTCCCGCGCCACTTCGGCGTCCTTCTTCATGCTCAACGCGATCCGCTGGCGCTGCACATCGACTTCCAATACTTTGACTCGCACCATGTCGCCGGTCTTCACCACGTCGCGCGGATCTTTGACAAACTTGTCGGCGAGGTGGGAGATGTGCACCAGGCCGTCCTGGTGGACGCCGATGTCCACGAACGCGCCGAAGTTGGCGACGTTCGTCACCACGCCGTCCAGCATCATGCCGGGCTTCAGGTCGGTGATTTTTTCCACGCCTTCCATGAATTTGACCGACTTGAACTCAGGTCTAGGGTCGCGGCCCGGCTTTTCCAGTTCTTTCAAGATGTCGGTCACGGTGGGCAGGCCGAAGCGCTCGTCGACGAAGTGCTCGGCGTTGACGCTGCGCAAATAGCCGACGTTGCCGATCAGTTCGCGGATGTCTTTGGCCGTGGAGCCGACGATTTTGCGCACGACCGGATAGGCTTCCGGATGCACGGCGGAGGCGTCCAGCGGGTTGTCGCCGTCCATGACGCGCAAGAAGCCGGCGGCTTGCTCAAAGGTTTTCTCGCCCAGCCGGGAGACTTTTTTCAGTTGCTCGCGGTTTTTGAACGGGCCGTTTTGGTTGCGGAATTCGACGATGTTGCCCGCGATGGTCTGGCTGAGGCCTGAGATGTATTTCAGCAGCGAGACCGAGGCGGTGTTGACGTCCACGCCGACGGCGTTGACGCAATCCTCGACCACCGCGTCCAGCCCGCGCGCCAGGTGGGTCTGGTTGACATCGTGCTGGTATTGGCCGACGCCGATGGACTTGGGGTCGATTTTGACCAGTTCGGCCAGCGGGTCTTGCAGCCGGCGGGCGATGGACACGGCCCCGCGCAGCGACACGTCCAGGTCGGGGAATTCCCGCGCCGCCAGTTCGGAGGCCGAATACACCGACGCCCCGGCTTCGGACACGGTGATTTTGGTCACGGCCAGCTCGGGGTGGCGCTTCATCAAATCGGCGACGAGCTGGTCGGTCTCGCGCGAGGCGGTGCCGTTGCCGATGCTGACCAGTTGCACGCCGTGTTTTTGGATCAGCTGGGCGAGGGCGGCGATGGATTGATCCCATTGGTTCTTAGGCTGGTGCGGGTAGACGGTCGCGGTGTCCAGCACTTTGCCGGTGGCATCGACGACGGCGGCTTTGACGCCGGTGCGGATGCCCGGGTCCAGGCCCATGGTCGCCTTCGGCCCGGCCGGCGCCGCCAGCAGCAGGTCTTTCAGGTTGTTGGCGAACACCCGGATGGCTTCGGCTTCGGCGGCTTCGCGCAGTTGCTGCTTGAGATCCAGGTCGATGCGGGTTTGCACTTTCACCTTCCAGGCGAAATGCACCGCGTCCAACAGCCAGCGGTCGGCCGGCCGCCCCTGGTCTTGGATGTTGAAGGCGCGGGCGATGGTGCCTTCACAGGCGGCGTGGGTGGCGTCCTCGTCCTTGCCCACTTGCAGGTCGAGGTTCAGCACGTCTTCGTTGCGGCCCCGGAACAAGGCCAGCACGCGGTGCGACGGCATTTTCGTGAGCGGCTCGGCGAAGTCGAAATAGTCGCGGAATTTCGCGCCCTCGGCCTCCTTGCCCTCGGCCACGCGGGCGGCGAGGAGGCCGCCCGACCAGACCCGCTCGCGCAGCTCGGCCAGCACTTGCGCGTTTTCGGCGAAGCGCTCCATCAGGATTTGCTTGGCCCCTTCCAGCGCCGCCGCCGCATCAAGCACGCCTTTTTCATCGCTGACATAATTGAGCGCGGTGAGTTTCGGGTCGAGCGTCGGATCGCTCAGCAGGCCGTCGGCCAAGGGCTCCAAGCCGGCTTCGCGGGCGATTTGCGCCTTGGTGCGGCGCTTCGGCTTGTAGGGCAAGTAAAGGTCTTCGAGCAGGGTCTTGCTGTCGGCGGCGAGGATGTCTTGTTCCAGTTCCGGGGTCAGCTTGCCTTGTTCGCGGATGCTGGCGAGGATGGTCTCGCGGCGCTCATTCAGTTCGCGCAAATAACTCAGCCGTAGCTCCAGCGTGCGCAACTGGGTGTCGTCCAGCCCCTCCGTCGCCTCTTTGCGGTAGCGGCTGATGAACGGCACCGTCGCCCCCTCGTCCAGTAAATCCACGGCGGCCTGGACCTGCCGTTCCCGAACACCCAACTCTTCCGCGATACGCGCAATCACATCCATACGGCTTGACACCCTATAAGGCTAATGTAAAAAGTCGCATTCTATCAAGATTGGCACGCGGGTGGGTTGGCTAGGGAAAGAAGATTTTGATTTCCAAGCGGCTGGCGCATAGTGCTGGTATCTGCAAGCGCGACCTGTTATAATATACAGCTTTTAGTCGATCTGGTGGGTTTTCTACGTATCGGCTGAACTAAAATCAATCGGTTTGGGCTTGAAGAGAGCAATTGAATGTCGCTAAAAACGGCAGCCATATCCGGCATAAAATGGTCGTCATTTTCGTTTGCGATAAGACGTGTGCTGGCGTTTCTGACCAGTATTGTTTTGGCGCGCCTGCTTTCCCCTGGCGATTTTGGCTTGGTCGCGATGGCTTCGCTGAGTTTGGGTTTCATTGACTTATTCAGAGACTTGGGCACGGGTTCGGCGGTGATTCAGCGCAAAGAGATTTCCGAAGCGTTGTTGTCCAGCATTTTTTGGATTAACGCCGGCTTTGGATTGGTCGTTTCCGCCGGGCTGTATTGGCTATCACCTGTCATCGGGGAGTTTTATCGTGAACCCGCTGTGGCACCGCTTATGCGGGTGCTGTCCTTGTCTTTTTTCGTTTCCGCTTTAGGCATCGTCCAATCTAGTCTGCTGTCACGGGCAATGGCTTTTGAGCGGACAGCTAAAATCGAGCTTATTACTGCGATATTCTCGTCCAGCGCGGCGATTGGAGCGGCTTGGGCTGGGTTTGGGGTCATGAGCTTGGTTTATCAGCCGCTACTTAATAGCATATTATTGCTGGCGTTGCTCTGGAATGCCAGCGCATGGCGTCCAAAATGGGTTTTCCATTGGGGCGAAGTGCGCGAGATTACCGGCTATAGCTTGAATTTGACCTGCTATAACGTGATATCTTATTTTGCCCGGAATGCTGACAACTTGCTAATCGGACGCTATTTGGGCGCACAAGACTTAGGTTATTATGACTTGGCCTACCGCCTGATGTTGTATCCGTTGCAGGGCATATCCGCCGTGGTTGGCAAGGTCATGTTTCCTTTGTACTCTCAAATGCAGGACGACCACGCGCAATTCCGCAGCGCTTACTTGACTACCGTCGGATCGATTGCCTTGTTCGCTTTCCCGCTGATGCTGGGCTTGTTGGCGATCAGGGAGCCTTTCGTGTTGTCGCTGTTTGGCGCGCAGTGGCAAGCCGTCGTGCCATTGCTGATGATTTTCGCTCCGCTGGGTGCTTTGCAATCTATCACCACCACTGTCGGATCTATTTATCAAGCTAAAGGCCGGACCGGTTGGCTGCTGGGCTGGGGCGTTGGCTCCAGTGTTTTTTATATGTTTTCTTTCGTGATTGGGCTGCCTTGGGGAATAGTGGGCGTGGCGGGCACCTACGCGTGCGCATGTCTTATTTTGTTTATTCCCATGTTCGCCGTCCCATTTCGCTTGATACATTTGCCTTTGCGTGATTTGGCCAAGGTGCTGTGGCGGCCCCTGCTGTGCGCGATGCTGATGTGCGCGTTGGTAATGGCGACAGTGGAATTGATACCGATTGCTTGGCCAAAAGCAGCGACTTTAAGTTTCTTGGTGGCATTGGGCGGGGTAAGTTACATAGCCTTGACTTGGTTGTTCAATCGAAAGCATTTTCTTTCAGTGGCCGCTATCCTAAGATAGGCGGCAATAAACACTCGCTGCCTCGGGCCGGGATTAGGGGGCCGCAACATCTGGCGGCTGAGTAGTTGCTTTTGGGGAAACAACGTGTTGACTTAATTTGTTGACGGTAAAGATCAAGTGTAGTAAATTATGATTTTAAACCCGCTTTGGATTGCCGTCAGATGGTAACCCCCGCTGTCAATCCTGCCACCTTATTACTTATGAGACTGTGCCTATGAAAATTGTCATTCCCTGGAGGTTGAGGATGTTTGTCTCGGAACATTTTCCTCTGGCCTATCATTTGGCTGTAAATATGGGCACCAAGGGAAACGACGCTGCCGTTTGGGATCGCAGGCTCGCAGATCACTGGGACGATATGGAGTGGCCAACTAAGGTGAGCCTAATTAGTGGCCGGGTTGGACTGGACGATCAGGTACTTGACATAGCCTGCGGAACCGGCAGCATTCTCCGCGAGCTTCAGAAGCAAGGATATAAAAACCTCCACGGTCTTGATAGTTCCAACTACGCCTTGGAAAGGCTCAGTGCTGAAGGATTGCAGATGCATCGCGGCAAACTACCGGACTTGCCATTTCAAAACGAGACATTTGATGTGGTTATTGCATCGCAGATTTTAGAGCATGTGATTCGGAGAAAAAAGTTCGCACGGGAAATGGTCAGAGTGCTTAAGCCTGGTGGCACTGCGTTCATTTTTGTTCCTAATGACAGCCTTGGCCCAATCGAGGAGCGATCGCATGTCATCAAATACAACGAAAAGACCTTTGCGGCCTTTATTTCATCCTTCTTTGAAATTCTCTCTCTCGAAGTGCTAAAAGATCCCAACTACGAAAATACAGTTTTGTCGGCAGTTGTAAGAAAATCCGCTCAGGGTGGACAAAACTGACGTGCGTCGCATGTTTTTTTCTCCACTTGTTTCTCGAAACAGCCGGTCATGATCACGGGCTAGGCAGGTTTGCCACGAATACGACCGGCTGGGTTGGTTAAACCCGTCCTGTGGCTATGCTTCTATCCGAGCAGGCGCAACAATTCCCAATAGCTGGAATCCATGCCCATATGGGAACGGTACCATCGGGCGAATGCTTCCATGCTTTCCTTGAAGCTCCTTGGCGGTTGGTAGCCTATCGTCTGTTTTGCCGCCTCGCATGAATGGCGGACGCCTCGAAGCTGTTGCGCGGCAAGCGCCACCTTCAAGGGGACACCTTGCGGCGGCAAGCGCGGAACGGGCGGGGTGCCTTCAATGGACAGGCGCAATTTGTCTTCCACCTGTGGGCCAAGCAGGGCAATGCCTTTCCGAAAAAATATGTCGATTTTAGCGAGCTTGGGCTCCTTTCTAATAGCCTCCCGCACATCGCTGGATACCAGATGCTTGAGGGTGCGGAACAAAGATGTTTCGGCAGGCTGGTTCAACCTATCGCGCAGGGAGCGAAGTTCGGCTTCGGTGATGCTTTTTATCTCGGAAATTTCGGCCAGGCGCGCCAGGGGTTCGGTTAACATCGCCCATGTGACGGGTTCGTCGTCGGTGATAAACAGCCTTTGCGGCGCGGCGGAGCAGTGATTCAATGCCTGGTCTATCGCATGGCAAAGATTATCGACGTCAACGACTACGCAGGGCGCGTCTCCCCCGTCCATCAGCGCAAACTCGCCGACGCGGATGGCATCGATCAAATTGGTCAGATATTGGGAATAGGCGCCTGTGATATTCGGCGGACACAGAATGGCGCTGGGCAAATTCTTGGCCGCCGCCATCACCATTTGATCCTGCTTGAATTTGGTTGCCGCATATTCGTTAACATGCGGCATCGGGGTGCCTGATTCCGTCACGCTATCAGCGGAGGGCGGATCCCCGTATACCATCACGCTGGAAAGATGGACGAATCCTTCAATTTTGCGGTCTGTGCACACTTCAAGCAAGTTTGCCAAGCCTTGGAGCATGACGGCGTCATCTCCACGGGAACAGTTGACCACATGGGTGCATCCGTCTATGGCTTTGGCAATATCATCCTTGACCAGCAGGTTGGCGGTCGCCAGTGGCGCGCCCGTGCGAGCAAGCCGCCAAGCATTTCCGCTGGAATGGATGACAGGTATGGCTTGGCTTTTACCAAGACGGTGCGTTCGTTCGTAAAAATGCGTCCCGACGAATCCGGAGGCGCCAATGACTGCGATTTTTTTCAAGATAGTTACCTTATGCGTACCAGTTTTCTTGAACCACGGAACGGTTTGCGTAGAGCAACTCGGCAAGCCGCAGAGAATCCACTCCCTGTCGCGCGTCCACGAGTGGCGGGCGTCCGGCACGACAAGCGTCCACAAAATTCATGATTTGGAGTTGGAAGACATCGGCGTAAGGCATGGCCTTGTCGGCGCGTGTGATGGTTTCGCAAATGCCGGGACGCTTTCGTGGGAAGAATTCTATTTGGGCGCTGTTGGACTCTCCCATCAGTATGCGGCCTTGGTCAGTTTCTATCGCAAACCCGCCGGGCAGGCGGGCCGTCTTGGAGTAGCGCGCAATGCCTTCAAAGCCATCATAAGTGAAGTAGGCTGTGCAATTGGCTTCCGGCCCGTCGATTCCGTCATCCGTCAGTTTGGCTTCCAAAGGGTAGCCCCAAAAATATAGCATCCGGTCTAAAAAATGGCTGCCGCTGACCACGAGGACGCCGCCTCCGGTCGCTTGGCGGCTGAGATTGTAGGCGGACAACGGTGACCACCCTCCAGCCGTGCCAAACTGGTGGACAAAGCGTATCACCTTGCCGAAATACGCCTCATCTAACAGCTCTTTTAGCAGCACCACGCTAGGCCGGAATCTCAGGCAAAAACCTGTGGCGACGATGACGCCCTTGCGTGCGGCGGCGTCCTCAATGGCATTTCCTTCGCTGACGGTGTTGGCGAGCGGTTTCTCAATGAGAACATGGACTCCCGCCTCGATGCAGGCCAATGCGATGGGGCAGTGCGTTGCGTTCGGGGTGCAAATGATTACCCCGTCCACTATGTCCAGGGCTTCTTTGATGTCAGGAATTATTTTTGCGGAAAGTCCGTAGGACTGCGCAAGTTTGCGAGCCCGTTCCGTGACCGGATCAACCAAGGCGGTAACCTCGATTTCCGGCAGTCCCAGTGCTGCGGGCAAATGGGAGTTTTCGGTTATCAGACCCGTGCCAATAATGCCAAGTCGAAATTTTTTCATGTAAAAAATATTTTCTAGGTTAAATGAAAATACAGCTTAACAAAGGAAAGAAAATAATTCAATCATACCATTTTACGGTGTCAGCCTCCATTAAGTCAATAGACGCGCCAGGGCAATCGCGCTATCTAGCCCTTGGCAGCCGGATGAGATACAGTGGCCGCTTTGCCCTAAACGCATGCCGCCCGGCCCCGGCCGCACTTTGCCGAGCTTGCCAACCTCCGGCGGGCGGCCAAGAAATGGAGTATCAATTTTTTGCCGCGCGATTACGCCGGGCTTCCTTGGGGTCGGCGACGAGCGGGCGGTAGATTTCCACGCGGTCGCCGGCGCGCACGATCTGGCTTAAATCGCAAGGCTTGCCGAACACGCCCGCTTTGTTGACCTCCAAGTCGATTTCCGGGAAGCGGCGCAACAGGCCGGATTGGCGTATCGCCGCTTCCACGGTGGTTTCAGGATCGACCTCCAAGCCGACAATGACTTGCTCCCCAGGCTTCGCGTAGGCGACTTCAATCCGCATCATCTAAGTGGTGGTAGGTGTAGAGGTTTTTGGCGCGCTCGCAAAACGCGCCGACCATGGTGTTGCAGATTTGGTTGAAGATCGTGCCGAAGGCCAGGTTGGCCAGCTTGCCGGCCATCTCGAACTCCAAATCCAGGCTGATTTTGCTGGCGTCCTCGCGCAGCGGGGTGAACTTCCACACCCCTTCCAGATGGGCGAACGGGCCTTCCAGTAAGGTGATGTGGATTTCCTGCGGCGCGAGCAGGGTGTTGCGGGTGGCGAAAGACTTGTGGAAGCCGCCCTTGGAAATCTCCAGTTCCGCGTCCACGACATCGCCCGAGCGCGACAAGATGCGGCTGGCGCTGCACCAGGGCAGAAACTTCGGGTAGGATTCGCAATCCTCCACCAGTTCGTACATCAGATACGCCGGGAAGCGCACCAGCGCGCTTTTGCTGACGGCGGCCATTTCAGAGCAGCCCCATGGCGTCCAGGAACACGAGGGCCACGCCGACCGGGGCGGCATAGCGCACCAGGATGCGCCAGGCGTTGTAATGGCGCGGGTCGGCCAAGTCCAGCTCGGCTTCGCTGCTTTTCTTGCGCATGACCCAGCCGGCGAACACGGCGATCAGCACGCCGCCGACCGGCAGCATGATTTGCGCGGTCAGCACGTCCACCAGCTCAAAAAAGTTCTTGCCGAACAGCGTCGCGTCCGCCCAGACGTTGAAGGAGAAGACCGTGCCCAGGCCCAGCGCCCAGCAGGCCAGGCCGCTGTACAGGCAGGCCGGGCCGCGGCCTATTTTTTCGGACAGGAAGGCCACCGCCGGTTCGACCAGGGCGACCGAGGAGGTGATCGCGGCGAAAAACACCAGGACGAAGAACACCATGCCGAACAACCAGCCGCCCGGCATCTGGCCGAAGGCGATGGGCAGGGTCTCGAAGATCAACCCCGGCCCCATGCTGGGGGCGAGGCCGTTGGCGAACACCAGCGGGAAGATCGCCAGCCCCGCCAGCAGGGCGACGGCGGTGTCGGTGGCGACGACGAAGACGCTGGAGCGGGCGATGGAAACGTCGTTCGGGAGATAGGAGCCGTAGGCCATGATCGAACCCATGCCCAGCCCTAAGGAAAAGAAGGCCTGGCCCAGGGCCACCAGCACGCCCGCGCCGGTCAGCTTGCTGAAGTCCGGGTTGAACAGGAAAGCGAAGCCTTTGCCGAAGCCGCCGGAGCCCATCGCGTAGAGATCCAGCACGACCAGCATGACCAGCAAGGCCGGCATCATGTAGCGGGACAGGCGCTCCAGCCCGCTGCTGACGCCTTTGCTGACGACGAACATCGTCGCGGCCATGAAGAAGGTGTGCCAGATCCCCAGGTATTCGGGGGAGTCTTTGAAGGCGTTGAACAGCCGCGTGGCCCCGGCGGCGTCGATTTTTTCAAACAGGGCGCTGTTGATTTTGAAGATGTAGGACATCGCCCAGCCCGCGATGACACTGTAGTAAGACAAGATCAGAAAGCCGGCGGTGACGCCGAGCCAGCCGACGAAGCGCCAGTACGGGCCTGCCTTGGCCTCCTCGGCCAGCGCGGCCATCGTGTCTACGGGATTGCGCTTGGCGCGCCGGCCGAGCATGGTTTCGGCCATCATGATGGGGATGCCGATGCCCACCGCGCACAGCAGGTAGACCAGCACAAACGCCCCGCCGCCGTTCTCGCCGGCCAGGTAGGGAAATTTCCAGATGTTGCCCAGGCCGATGGCCGAGCCGCTGGCCGCCAGGATGAAGGCCAGGCGCGAGGACCATTGCGCATGGACGTAGGGTTGTTCGGTCATGTTTCCCCCAGGGTTGGTTTTTTCGGTTGTTGTGGGCTGGACGTCAATCAGCGTTGTTGGCAAGCAGCTTGTAAGGGTCGAAGGTGTCCAATTCGTGGTCGTCGAAGCGGAGGCCCAGGATGGCGGCTTGTTGCTTGCCCAATTCGAGCAGGCTGAAATAAGCCGTCAACGCGCCATGGTCCTCGTCGCTCAATGGCTCCCTGGCTTGCAGCGCCAAGGCTTCATCCATCGCCAAGCGCAGCACTTCCTCGAGAATGGCTTGGGCGGCGTTGCTCATTGTTTTTCCTCCTCAGGTGAAGCGCGCGAAGCGGTGGTTTCTTCCGGTGAAAAGGCCGATCCGCTTGGATTTGGGCGCTGGCAGGCGTCGAGTCTGCGCCGGATGGACATTTTATGCCACGCGATCAATTCGCGATGCGGTAAAATAGCAAAATTCCCCCCACTCGTCAGGCAAAAACGGCACATGGCAGCGAAGAAGAAGAAATCAACGCATGGCGAATCGACCATCGCCAGCAACCGCCAGGCGACCCACGATTATTTCATCGAGGAGCGCTTCGAGGCGGGGATCGCCTTGTTGGGCTGGGAAGTGAAGAGCCTGCGCGCCGGCAAGCTACAGCTCAAGGAAAGCTATGTGATCCTGAAGAACGGCGAGGCCTGGTTGCTGGGCGCGCACATTTCGGCCTTGCTTTCCGCCTCCACGCATGTGGTCGCCAACAACACCCGCACCCGCAAGTTGTTGCTGCACCGCCATGAGCTGTCCAAATTGATCGGCTCGGTCGAGCGCAAGGGCTACACCTTGATCCCGCTGGCGATGTACTGGAGCAAGGGGCGGGCGAAGCTGGAGATCGGCCTGGCCAAGGGCAAGCAGCTCCACGACAAGCGCGCCACCGAAAAAGACCGCGACTGGCAGCGCGAGAAGCAGCGGGTGATGGCGGGCCAGCGCTGAACGCTTGCCGAAATTAAAGACCCTTTTATCAATGACATGACGATGAGTTTTCCCCCTATGGCCATGCTTTACCCATTGGTTGTCCGCCGGCTCGGCGGTTTTTTATTGCCGGCCTTGCTGCTCTTGGGGCTGTCGCCGCGCGCCGAGGCCGGGCCTTACTCCGCCTTGGTGGTGGAAGTCGAGTCCGACCGGGTGTTGTACCAGCAGAACCCCGACGAGTTGCGCCACCCCGCGTCGCTGACCAAGATGATGACGCTGTATTTGATGTTCGAGGCGCTGTCGCAAGGACGGATCAGTTTGACGGACACCATGGTCGCCTCGGCCCACGCGGTGTCCAAGCCGCCCTCGCGGCTGGGGCTCAAGGCCGGCGAAACGCTGACTGTCGAAGACGGGATTTTAGGGCTGGTGACGCAATCGGCCAACGACGCCGCCACGGTGATCGCCGAGACTTTGGGTGGCACGGAACCCGCGTTCGCCGACATGATGACGCAGAAAGCGCGGCAGTTGGGCATGAACAGCACGGTGTTCCGCAACGCCCAGGGGTTGCCAGACCCCGACCAGTGGACGACGGCCTGGGACATGTACCGGCTGGGCAAGGCGCTGATCAAGAATTTCCCGATCTACTACACCTACTTTTCCAGGGAAAGCTTTTGGTTCAAAGGCCATGAGTTCCACAACCACAACCATTTGCTGGGCAAGTGCGAAGGCGTGGACGGCATCAAGACCGGCTTCATCAACTCCTCCGGCTTCAACCTGGTCGCCTCGGCCAAGCGCAACGGCGTGCGCCTAGTCGGCGTGGTGTTCGGCGGCCCCAGCCATGCCCGCCGCGACGCCCATATGCGCGACATCCTGGAAGACGGCTTCGCCCAGTTGGAAGGCCGCGAGCCCTCGGTCCACTTGGCCGGCTTCGACGCCCCGGCTGCCAAACCCTTGCTGCTGGCGTCGGCCGGGGCGGTGAGCGAGCTGGCGGCGCCGGTCAGAAAGCCACACCACCACCCCGCCCCCCCGCCCGTCGTGAAAGCCCAGCCGCATAAGGCGGCGGCCAAGCCGGTCCATAAGCGGGAGGCGCCCGCCCGCCGGGCGGCTCCAGTCAAAGTGGCTATGCGCGAGGCGGACGAGCCGCACGGCGGGAAAAATGGCAAAAAAACCAGCGCGGCGGCTTCCCGCGCCAGCGCCAAACCCGCGCCCGCCCATGCCACGCCGGCGCATGACAAGCACCATGGCAAGTCCGCGTCAGGGCACTAGGTTCGGACTGTTTGCCACTCTCTGTGATGAAGGTCGCACCTGCGGAGACTCTGCTGAACGGACGATGGCTTTCGCGTGAAGGACGCGTCGTTGCTGATGAGACCTGCGAACGAATCGAGGAACTCATCCGGTTACACATGAAAGAACTTGGACGGGATGCCAGTGGGTGGGAGGTGCTTTATCGTGATCCTGGCGATAGCAGGCTTTGGGAATTAACCTATCCTCAGGCAAATCTTCATGGCGGTGGCCCGCCTCAATTGCGGTGCCTTCCGGTAGACGAAGCGAAACGCAAATATGGGAATGTAGTGGCCGCACTTTGATTCCAAAGGACATCCCGCATGAACGACTTGCGAAAATGGTTGGTTTTTGTAGTCCTGGCCGTTTTAGGCTGGCTAGTCTACTGGCTGTCGCCAGTGCCGACCCCGAAGCCGGCCGGCGTTTGCAACCCCGGCCGGCACCCCAGTGAGCCACCTTTTTTTGGAGTGGGCTGATGAGCCTCGTTTCCAGGCAATTCATAGGGTTTGGCGCCTCTTGCCAGGTCTCCTATCAGATTCGACGCCGCACCCGGAATGAGCATGCCTTGTTTTTTGACTGGCTAATCGCCCATGATTTGCGTTCCATCGACCTTATTCTCAACCATTTTGACGAAACCCAGTTTCTGACGGAAGACTGCTCCCTTATCGGCAATGGGCTCCGCGTCCTCTGTCCGTGGTCAAAGCTCGCTTTCCAGCATGATTTCCCCTCTGTCAATGGCGTCATCACCGAGGATTTCCGGGCTTCGCTGCATCATGTCAAGGAAAAATATCGCTTTCTGCGCGACCGCACCCTGGCCGCGATGGCCCAGGATGGCTCGGTTCATATCCGCTTTGAATACGAGTCCACGGACGCCCTGGCCGAGTGCGCCCGTTTCAGGGAAAAGGTGTCCCCGTCGGCGGGAAGGAATGCCCTCTATGTCCTGGCCAGCGAGGCGGTCGCCGAAACGATGATTGTCGATGATAGGATGGTGTTCAAGCTGGATGCCTATCAAGGAGAGGAGATATGCCGTTGGCGAGGGAATGACGCCAGTTGGGATCGGCTATTTGACCGGGTGGACGAATATTTTAAGCGGCCTTTTCCAAGCCATCGGCCCAGTGTCGACAGGCCTGATTTTGAATAAGGCCGGGGAAACCCCAGCCGGGAGCAAGCGCTTATGAATGATTCGCAGAAATGGCTTATTTTCGCGGGCCTCGCCGGGCTGGGCTGGCTGGTCTACCTGCTGTCGCCGGTGCTGACCCCGTTCGTCGCGGGCGGTTTGCTGGCCTATTTGACCGACCCTTTGGCCGACCGCCTGGAAGCCCTAGGGATGCGGCGGACGCCGGCGGTTCTGGTCGTCTTTGGCGCAGTCACGCTGGCCACCGCCTTGGCGCTGCTGGTCTTGCTGCCCTTGCTGGAGCACCAAGTCGACCGGCTGGTGGACAATCTTCCCGTTTTTGCCGTCTGGCTGAAGTCCAAGGCCTTGCCTTTGCTGCGGGATCGCTATGGCCTGCGCATCCAGTTGAACAGCCTGGATCAGATCAGCGCCTTGCTGGGCAAATACTGGCAGGAGGCCGGCGGCGTGGCGGCCACTGTGCTGGATTCGCTGTCGCGCTCCGGGCTGGTGATCCTGTCCTGGCTGATGAATCTGCTGCTGATCCCCGTGGTGACGTTCTACCTGCTGCGCGACTGGGACAAGATGGTTTCGCAAATCAATGACTTGCTGCCGCGCCGCTGGGCACCCATCATCGACCGCCTGGCCGTCGAGGTCGACGAGGTGCTGAGCGCGTTTTTGCGCGGCCAGTTCACGGTGATGCTTGCGCTCGGTGCCATCTACAGCATTGGTCTGTGGCTGGCGGGCCTTGACCTGGCACTGTTGATTGGCTTGTTCGCCGGGCTGGTCAGCTTCATCCCTTACATGGGGGCGACGTTCGGCATGGTGTCCGCCAGCGTCGCCGCCATCGCCCAGTTTGGGGATCTGTGGTCGCTGGTTCCGGTGCTGGCCGTCTTCGCCGTCGGCCAGACGCTGGAGGGCACGGTGCTGACCCCGAAGCTGGTCGGCGACCGCATAGGCCTGCACCCGGTGGCGGTCATCTTCGCCGTGCTGGCCGGCGGGCAGTTGTTCGGCTTCCTAGGCGTGTTGCTGGCCTTGCCGACCGCGTCCGTGGTCATGGTGCTGGTGCGCCATGCCCACGAACTTTACTTGGGCAGCCAGCTTTACGGGTTCGAGGAAATCCTCGGCGCCGCCCCCGCCGGCAAGGGCGGGGAGGCGGAGTAGGCGGCCATGGCGCGCCTGCGGTTGGCGTTGGCCTTGGCGGCCTTGGCGGGAGGCGCGCCAAATGCATCCGCGTCGGATGACGAGCCTCGCACCTATTCCAACATTCCGACCGGCCTTAATTTCGTCGCCGTCGCGTACGCCTACACCCAGGGCAATGTGTCATTCTCCCCGTCCGTGCCGATCAGCAACGGCAAGCTGACCACGCACACCTCCGTGTTCGCCTATGTCCGCTCACTGGACTTGTGGGGCCGGTCGGGAAAGATCGACATCATCCTGCCGCAAGCCTGGCTGTCGGGGAGCGCCGACGTGGAGGGCAAGCCCCGGCAGCGCGACTCTTCCGGCTTTGCCGACCCGGTCTTCCGGCTGTACGTCAACTTTTTCGGCGCGCCCGCGCTGTCGATGAAAGATTTCCCTTCTTACCAGCAGGACATCATCATTGGGGCCAGCCTCGCCGTGTCCGTGCCCGGCGGCCGCTACAACCCGGACAAGCTGGTCAACATCGGCACCAACCGCTGGTATTTCAAGCCGGAGCTTGGAATTTCCAAAGCCTGGGGGCCGTTGATCGCGGAAATGGCCGCCGGCGGGTATTTCTTCACCGAGAACACCGACTTTTACAACGGCAAATCCTTTCAGCAAGATCCGATGTACTCCGTGCAGGGCCATCTGATCTACAATTTCTTTCCCGGGGTTTGGGGGTCGCTGGACGCCAATTACTATGCCGGCGCGCGCTCGGCGACAGATCATATTCTGAACAACGACTATCAACAGAATTGGCGGGTCGGCGCGACCCTGTCTTTTCCCCTCAGCCGCCAGCAATCGGTCAAACTCTATGGCAGCACCGGCGTCGCCGCGCGGACGGGGAGCAACTACGACACGATTGGGGTTTCCTGGACGTACCGCTGGGGGGAAGGGCTTTAGGCGCTGTTTATGTGCGACAGCGAACAGACGGTGGCGTGTTTTTCCGGTACTTTTAATCCATCCGAGATAGAGGATGTTACCCGCCTATTTAAGTTTTGCGTATCTTCAATGTTTGTCGAGGCAAGGTTTTAGAATAGTGCGATTTCGGATAAATCAGGCGCAAGCCGTTTATCCGTCGCAAGACGGAACCCGATGACGAGGAACATAGTATGAAACTTAGACACGCATTGGCGGCGCTGCTGCTCTCCTTCTTTTCCATCGCAGGCGCGCAGGCGGCGGGCTCGCCGATGAACGAGGATTTTTCGCAGCTTGTGGCCGCTTCCCAGAAGGCGGTGGCGGCCGGCAAGACCGGCAGCGTCGAGGCGTTCACGGCAGACACCGAGACCGCCTTCAAGTTGGCGAAGGAGAAAAGCACCACGGCGAATTCTCCGGCGATGCAGCGCATCACCAGCAAGCTGAAAGCGGCGCTGAACGAGGCCAAGGCGGGCAAGATTCCCGAGGGCACGGCAGCCCTGGAAGATGCGCTGGCCAATATGAAGCAAGGCAGCGCGCCCGCCAAGTTTGGCGGCGGCTCATAACCTCCTGGCCGGGCGCAAGCCTGGCCGGTGATGGGAAATCAAGGGGGCGGGCATCATTCCCGCGCCCTTTTTTTCTGTTTTCTCACGGGAAAAAGGCTTGCTCCAATTCTTCCGGCCTGGTCACCGTCCGCAGGGATTGAAAAGCGGCTTCGGCTTCCGGGTAGGCCTTGCGCAGATAATTGAGCCATTGCTTCATGCGCCCGCAGCGGTGTTGCGGTTGCACATGCAAGGCGGTCAGCGCCCAGAAGTCGGCCAGCAAGGGGCGCAACTCGTCCCAGCGCAAGCCTTCGCCTTGTTTGATCTGCCGGGCCAGGCCGGGGTTCGCCACCATGCCGCGGCCCAGCATCACATCCGCCACGCCGCTGATTTCGCGGCAGCGGCGGTAGTCCTCGACCGTCCAAATCTCGCCATTGGCGACCACCGGAATATTGACTTCGGCTTGGATGCGGCCCACCCATTCCCAATGGGCCGGCGGGCGGTAGCCTTCGGCCTTGGTGCGGGCGTGGACGACCAGCTCCGCCGCGCCGCCACCTGCCATCGCTTGCGCGCAGTCCACGGCCAGGCTTTTGTCCTCATAGCCTAAGCGCATTTTCGCCGTGACCGGCATGCCCTTCGGCACCGCCTCGCGCACGGCCCGCACCAGGCGGTGTATCCGTTCCGGCTCTTTCAGCAACACCGCGCCGCCTTCGTGGCGGTTGACGGTTTTCGCCGGGCAGCCGAAATTGAGGTCTATGCCGGCGGGCTGGAGCGTGGCCAGCCGGGCGGCGTTCAGGGCCATGAAATGCGGGTCGGAGCCCAGCAACTGCACCCGCACCGGCACGCCGGCCCCGGTCAGGCTGGCTGTGTGCAATTCCGGGGCGATGCGCTGGAAGCTGCGCTTGGGCAGCAAGGAGCCTGAGACGCGCACAAACTCGGTGACGCACAGATCCACGCCGCCGACGCGGGTCAGGATGTCGCGCAACAGGCTGTCAAGCAGCCCTTCCATCGGGGCGAGGACGATACGCAAACGCTAAGACTCCGGCAAAAACACGGCATTGTATGCCAGTGGGACAAAAAAGCGGCGTATTATGCAGGCTGAAACCCACTTTAACGCAAAGATCAAAACGATGAAAAATTCTTTGGCTTCTGTTCCAAAAACTGGCCTGGCGGGCCTGCGGGAAAACTGGCGCGACGATTTGCTGGCCGGCTTTTTGGTGTTTTTGATCGCGCTGCCCCTGTGCCTGGGCGTCGCGGTCGCGTCCGGCTTTCCGGCCATGGCCGGCGTCATCACCGCCATCATCGGCGGCCTGCTGGTGTCCCGTATCAACGGCACCCATGTCACTGTCACCGGCCCCGCCGCCGGCTTGATCGTGGTGATATTCAACGCGGTGCAGTCGCTGGGGCAGGGCGACGCGCTGGCGGGGTATCGCTACACCCTGGCGGCCATCGTGGTGTCGGGGCTGGCGCAGTTCGCGCTGGGCGCTTTCAAAGCCGGGCGGCTGTCCGCTTTTTTCCCGTCCACGGTCATCCATGGGCTGTTGGCCGCCATCGGCATCATCATCATCGCCAAGCAACTGCCGGTGATGATGGGGGTGAACCCGGCCGAGGGGCCTGTGTTGGCCGGCATCGGCAAGATTCCGCACGACCTGGCCTATTTTGTCCCCGAGGTCGCTTTCGTCGGCCTGGCCAGTTTGCTGGTGCTGCTGGGCTGGCCCCGGTTGAAGCAGCCGGTTTTGAAAAAGATTCCCGCCCCGGTCGTGGTCATTGCCGTCGGCATGGCGCTGGGGCAGGGCTTCGACCTGGCCCATTTAAAGCCGGGGCTGGATTTCATCCTGCCTAAGGATTTGGTGCTAGGCCCGAATTTCCTGGTGGATGTTCCCGACAGCCTGTCGGCCAGCGTGTTTTTTCCGGACTTCGGCAAAATCGGCACGGTCGCCTTCTGGGAAAGCGTGCTGGCGATCACCTTGGTGGGCAGCCTGGAAACGCTGCTGGTGGCGGCGGCGGTGGACAAGCTCGACCCGTACAAGCGCTATTCCGATTTGAACCGCGACTTGCGCGCCGTAGGCATTGGCAACGCCTTGGCGGGGATGGTCGGCGGCTTGCCGATGATCGTCGAGATTTTGCGCAGCTCGGCCAGTATCGAGGCAAACGCGAAAACCGGCTGGGCCAGTTTTTTCCACGGCGCGTTCCTGTTGCTGTTCGTGGCCTTGTTCCCGTTCGTGATCGACAAAATTCCGCTGGCCGCGCTGGCCGCGCTGCTGGTCTACACCGGCTACCGGCTGGCCTCGCCCAGGACGTTCGCCGAGCGGTATATCGTGGGCAAGGCGCAGTTGGCGATCTTCGTCATCACCATCGCCGGGGTGCTGGCGACCAATCTGCTGGCGGGCGTGCTGATCGGCATCGTCGCCAAGCTGGCGATCCACCTCGCGCGGGGCGTAACCCTCAAGGATATGCTGCGGATTTCGTACCGGCTGGAGCGGCAGGGCGGGGATGTCTGGGTTTACCGGATCAGCGGCTCGGCGGTGTTTTCCAATTTCATCAGTCTGCAAACGGAAGTGTCCGCGTTGCCGGACGGCCAGACGGTCATTTTCGACCTGTCCGACGCCTATTTGATCGACCACACGGTCATGGAGCTGATCGACCGCTTCCGCCAGGATTACATCGACGGCGGCGGGCGGTGCGAGATTCATGGGCTAGACAAGCACGAGCCGTATTCCGCGCATGATCTGGCGGCGAGACGGCTTAAACCCTAGCGATTTCCAGGCTATGGAGCGCTTTACCCGGCCCTTGGGCTTTGTTAGCGTACACCTTCCAACCCACTATCCACGAGGCGACACCTATGAGAAAAACCGTCATTTTCCTGGCCACCCTGTTGGCCGCGCCCTTGCTTTCCGCCGACGAGGCCAAGGTCGCGGTCGGCTCCAACGGCATCGCGATCCCGGCGGGCTATAAGGATTTCCGCCTGATCGGCGTGTCCCAGCGCGCCGACGACCAGACCCTGCGCGCGATCTTAGGCAACGACATCGCCGTCGCGGCGGCCCGCGCCGGCAAGACCAACCCCTGGCCCAACGGCACCATCCTGGCCAAGCTGGGCTGGAAGCACAAGGCCAGCGACAAATTCCCCGCCGCGACCATTCCCGGCGACTTCACCCGCGCCGATTTCATGATCAAAGACGATGTGAAATACGCCTCGACCGCCGGCTGGGGCTGGGGCCGCTGGATCGGCACGGAGCTTAAGCCCACCGACAAGCCCGAGTTCGCCCAGGAATGTGTGACCTGCCACACGATTGTGAAAGACCAGGACATGGTGTTCACTCGGCCCGTGACGCTGCCCTGACGGCAGATTGCGGGGTGGGAGCGCTTGGCAAGCGCGGCTTCCGCCATTTGCCGCGGTTAAAAGCCGCTTCCACCGGTTGGTTTTAACCGCGGGCCGAATCCAGCAATTCCACCCAATGCAAGACCGGCACGCTGCTTCCGGTTTGCAGATGGCTCAGGCAGCCGATGTTGGCGGTGGCGATGCAGCCGGGCTGGCCGGCTTGCAGCGCGTCCAGCTTTTCGCCTAATAATCGCAGCGACAGATCCGGTTGCAGCAGTGAATAAGTCCCCGCCGAGCCGCAGCACAGATGCGGGTCGGCGACCGGGGCCAGTGCAAAGCCCAGCCGCTTCAGCAAGCTTTCCACGACGCCGTCTAGCTGTTGTCCGTGCTGCAAGGTGCAGGGCGAGTGGAAGGCGACGCGCCTTCCCGTGTCCACTTCCAGCTTGCTCAAATCTTCCCCTGCCAGCACTTCCGCCAAATCCAAGGTCTTCGCCGACACGCGCGCGGCTTTTTCGGCGTAGCCCGCGTCGTGCTTCAGCGCGTCGGCGTATTCTTTGACCATCAGCCCGCAGCCCGAGGCCGTCATGACGATGGCTTCGACGCCCTGGTCCAGATAAGGCGTCCAGGCGTCGATGTTGCGGCGCATGAAGTCCAGCCCCTCTTCGCGGGCGGCGAGGTGATAACTTAACGCGCCGCAGCAACCGGCTTGCGGGGCGTGGACCAGGCTGACGCCTAAGCGGTCGAGCACGCGCGCGGCGGCGGCGTTGATGGACGGGGCCAGGCTGGGTTGGACGCAGCCTTCCAGCACCAGCATCTTGCGGGCGTGGCGGGCCGGCGGCCAGGCCGTGGCCGGCTTGGCCTGCGGGATTTTTTTGGCCCAGCCGGGCGGCAGCAGCGGGCGGATCAGGCCGGCCAAGCCTGCCAGCGCGGCGAAGCGCCCAGGGTAGGGCAGGATCGCCCGCAACAAGCGGCGTTGCAGCCAGTCGAGGCCGGGCCGGCGCGCCTGTCCCTCGACGACGCCCCGGCCAATCTCCAGCAGCCGACCATAACGCACGCCGGACGGGCATGCGGTTTCGCAACTGCGGCAGGTGAGGCAGCGATCCAGGTGGAGCTGGGTTTTCGCGCTCGCCGGCGTGCCCTCCAGAACCTGCTTCAGCAAATAAATGCGCCCGCGCGGCCCGTCGCGCTCGTCGCCGAGCAACTGGTAGGTCGGACAGGCGGCGGTGCAGAAGCCGCAATGCACGCAACTGCGCAGGATCGCCTCGGCTTCCTGCCCTTCCGGCGTGTCGCGGATAAATTCAGCTAGACGGGTTTGCATCGCTCACCCTTCCTCGTGCATGCGGCCAGGATTGAAAAGGCCCTCGGGGTCGAAGGCTTTTTTCAGCGCCGTGTGCAGCGCTTGCAGCCGTGCCGGCAAGGGCTGGAAAACCGGGCCGGTGTGGCTTTCGGCGCGGAACCGGGTCGCGTGGCCGCCGGCGGCTTGGGCGGCGGCGAACACGGCCTCGGCGGGGGCGTTGGTTTTCAGCCAGCGCAGCGCGCCGCCCCAGTCGATGAGGCAGTCGCCCGGAAGGCTGGGCGGCGGCGAGGCCGGGGCGAGCGAGATCCGCCACAACGGGCCGGGCGGGGCGAAAAATGCCAGCCGCTGCTCGCGCAGGCCGGCCCAAAATTCCGCGCCTTGCGCCCATGTCTCGCCGCCCAGTTTGGCCCGGCTGGCGCGGATCGCCGCCTCCGCGCCGCTTAAGCGCAGATAAAGCCTCTGGCCGTCGTGGCAGGCCGCCGACAGCGGCCAGTGCTGGCCGGCCCAGCGGTTCATCGCGGCCAAAGCCTCTGCCGCCGCCCAGTCGAAAACCAAGGTTTCCTCGGCTTCAGGCCGGGGCAGGACTTTCAAGGAGATTTCCAGCAGCAACCCCAGCGTGCCCAAGGCGCCGGCCTGGAGCCGCGACACGTCGAAACCGGCGACGTTTTTCATGACCTGCCCGCCGAAGCTAAGGATCTCGCCTTTGCCGTTGAGCAGCTTCACCCCCAGCACCGCGTCGCGCACCGCCCCGGCGTAAGGCCGCCTCGGCCCGGAGAGGCCGCAGGCGACGGTGCCGCCCAGCGTGGCGACGGGGCCGAAATGCGGCGGCTCGAAGCCCAGCATCTGGCCTTTTTCCGCCAACGCGGCTTCGACCTCGGCCAAGGGCGTGCCGGCGCGGGCGGTCAGCACCAGTTCGGTCGGCTCGTATTCCAGGAGGCCGGTGTGCCGGGCGGTGGACAGGGTTTCGCCGCGCGCCGGGCGGCCATAAAAAGACTTGCTGCCGCCGCCGGTGATGGCCAGCGGCGAACGCGCGGCCCGGGCTTCCAGCACCCGTTCGCGAAAGAGTTGGCTTAGATCCATGGCTTGGCGTCCTGTCACTTTGACATCGTCACCTTGCAGGCTTTGCCGGACAGTGGGATGAACACGTCCTCAGGCACGTCCGCGCCGGCCCCGCACCATTTCGACAGCTTGTTGAGATTGGCGAAGTCCAGCCAATAGCCTTTCTTTTTCTTGTCATGGCGCAGCAGCACCGTGTCGCCGGTTTTTTTCACGGTGATGACGGTGCCTGTGGGGCTGTCCTGCCAGGCGTAGTCGCCGTCATCGCGGTTCCAGTCGATATAGCAGGTGAAGCCCAGCGCGCCGACGCCGCCGGGGTAGTAGGTGTTGAAATGCACGCGGCTGATTTTGTCGCCAGTGATGCCGAGCTTGGCGCCGCCGCTGGTCATCGGGTTTTTGTAGGAGTAGGCGCAGGCGATTTCCTTGTCCGGCTTGGCGGCCTGCGGCGGGTCGGCCACCTCGGCCTGGCCAGGCGACGCCAGCAGCAAGGACAGGCACAGGCTGGGATAGACGGCGGGTTTCATCATCGCACCTCGGCAATTGTTTGATTCCATTTAATCGGACGACAAGGCTTTCTGGCCGTTGAAATCCCGCATGAACGAATTGGCGCGGTCGATGGAGCGCTCCATCGCGGCGATCAGGCCGGCCACGCCGACGGTCAGCGTGCCCAGCTCGCTTTCCAGGTGGGCGATGGCCTGGGCGTTGAGGTTGTGCTTGAGGAACAGCACCTGGTCTTGGAACACGCTCAACACCGGGTCGATCTTGCTTTCGGCCCGGCGCATCGCGGTGATCAGCTGCACATACATCTGCTGGGTTTGCTTGAGCTTCAGCCGGCTGGCGCTGCGCAGGCCGCGGTTGGTGTATTGCTCCAGCTCGCCCTCCCATTCGGCGAACAGCGCCTCGGCCACCTCCTGGACGGCGTCGATACGGTCGCTGACGGCCAGCGCCTTGGAGCGGCTGTAGTCGAATTCGACTTTGAGCTGGCGGTAGACGTCTTCCAGCGCGCCGCCGTCGAAATCGGTCAGGGCGCTGAATTTCTCCAGCGCGTTTTGGAACTGCTCCTTGGCCTCCTCCAGGCCGTCGCGGGCGTTTTCCACGCGGGCCACGAGGATGTCGCGCTTGTGGTGGCCGACGGATTCGCGCGCGCGGAAATAAAAGCGCTGGAAACGGGCGGCCAGCGTGCGGACGAGCGGGGCGAGCAGGTGGCTGGTGATGTCGTCTTTGGGGTCTTGCTTGGGCATGGGGCTGTGGGGGGGTTCGTTGGGCGTGGGCTTTATTCTACGCCAAGTTGCGGGCCGGGCGCGTCTGTTTGCGACGGGCCTTGGATGGCCCGGCGCGTGCCGCGCACGGCTGGGCGGATCTAAAAAGCTTTGATTTTTCAGGGGAATTGACTCACTTAACTCAAATTAAGGACGGTGCTTGATATTAAAATCATAAATAAATCAACTGCTTACGCGGTATCGGCGTGCCTGCTGGGAATCAGCCCGCTGGCCTTGGCGCAAGGCCCGGGTGCCACCGACTTCAGACCCGAATCGAGCGTCGAGCGTCCAGGAACGGCAGGCAAAGTCGCCCACACCCATTTGCGCGTGGTCGTCCCGGCGGGTGGCCAGGCGGCGTTTAACGCGCAGATCGCCTCTGGCATCACCCCTTTCGGGTTGCCGCCGTATTTGGGCTATTTGTATGAAACCCCGGCCTCGCTGGGTTGCGTTTACGGCTTGACCGCCGCCGTCACGGGCTGCAATCCCAATACTGTGACCGCGAACCCCGTCGGCGGCAGCAAGGCCATCGCCATCGTCGACGCGTATAACTATCCGAAGGCGCTGGCCGACTTGCAGAAATTCTCCACCCAGTTCGGTTTGGCCGCGCCCAATCTGACCGTGGTTTATGCCAACGGCGTGCCGGTGACGAATGACGGCTGGGGCTTGGAAGCCGCGCTGGATATTCAATGGGCGCATGCCATGGCGCCCGGCGCCAAGCTTTATCTGGTCTTGGCCAAAGACAGCTCGTTCACCGAAATGATGAAGGCGGTGGACCAGGCCAACACTTTGGTCGCGGCGGCTGGCGGCGGGCAAGTCTCGATGAGCTGGGGCAGCAGCGAGTTCAGCGGCGAATCCACCTACGACTCGCATTTCCAGAAGCCCGGCGTGGTCTACTTCGCCTCCGCCGGGGACACCGCGGGCACTAGCTACCCTAGCACCTCGCCTTATGTGGTCAGCGTGGGCGGGACGACCCTCAGCCGCAGCACCACCACGGGCGCCTTGTTGCAAGAAAGCGCCTGGTCTTCCACGGGCGGCGGCCCCAGCCTCTATTACGGCAGGCCCGTTTACCAGAATGGGGTGGCCGCCAAAGTCGGCACCAAGCGCGGTAGCCCTGACGTGTCGCTGGTCGCCGACCCCGTCTCGGGCGGTTGGGTGTATTACACCAACGCGGCCGGCGCGGCGGGCTGGTATATCGTCGGCGGCACCAGTTGGTCTTCGCCCGCTTTCGCCGGCATCGTCAACGCGGCTGGCCATTTCGCCGCCTCCACCAACGCGGAACTCACGACGGTCTACGCCAATCTCGGCACGGCCAAATACAAAGACATCACGGCGGGCTTTTGCGGGCCTGCGGCCGGCTATCTGACTGCCGCCAGTTGGGATTTCTGCACTGGCGTCGGCAGCGACAAAGGCTACGTAGGCAAGTAAACCCTCCTCCTGCCGCCCGCGCCCGGCTTCCCGTTTCGTGGAGCCGGGCGCGGGCAGGCATCCTCCCCGCAGCCGGGCAAACGCTGTTTGCCCGGCTGTGAGTGCGCATCTTCAGTTGACACGGAATGTGGAGGTGAAGTAATGTAAATTTACATTTGCACAAATATATTTCCCGCTCATGCAACGCCTACCTCTAGTGACCGGTGCTTCCATGCGTCGTCGAGAAGAGAGCCCCGCCACAAATCAAGTCCTCCTGTTTGGCGAAGTGCTGATGGACGGTTACGGCTATCAACGTGCTGTTGGCGGGGCGCCGTTCAATGTCGCCCGCCATTTGCAGGCTTTCGGCCTGCGTCCACTGTTGATCAGCCGGGTCGGCGACGACTGGGTTGGCGATGAGCTCATGGCGGCCTTAGAAGCAGCCGGCCTCGACTTCGAAGGTGTCCAGATCGACCCCGATTACCCGACGGGAAGCGTCCGTGAGCGCACGCGGGAGGATTGGCGTATCTTCGGAAGCCCACCCGATCAAGCCTACGACTTCATTGACCCGGAAGATGCCAGGCAGGCCACGGCCGGGAACGCCCCCCGGCTGATCTATTTCGGAACCCTTGCGCAACGCGGCGTGGTTTCCAGGAGCGCCTTGCAAACCATTCTGGACAGTGTCGACGCCCCCCGGTTCGTCGACCTCAATTTGCAAGTCCCCTGGCTGGCGCCGTGGATCTTCGAGGCCGTGCTCGAAGCTGCTGACATTCTCAAGCTGAACCAGGACGAACTTGACGTGCTGGCCTGGCTGCTGCAAATACCCGGCAGGCACCGCCATGAACGGGCGCAAAGCCTGATGGCGAAATTCTCCATCAAGAAACTGTTGCTGACCGAAGGCGCGGACGGCGCATGCCTGCTCAATGCCGACGGCACGCAGGCGGCAGTGACGGCCCCCCCCCTTGCCGACGCCATCAACACGGTGGGCGTGGGCGACGCTTTCGCGGCGGTTTTTATCCTCGGCTTGCTGCGAGGCTGGCCCGACCCGCTCATGTTGAAGCGCGCCGACGAGTTTGCGCGGGCGGTCTGCCGCATTCGAGAGGCGGTTCCCATGGAGGATCGATTCTACGAGCGCTTCCTTCAGGAATGGGGCCTTGTCTGAGGGCCAGCCATGCGCAAAGAGCCTTCGCATAAACATCCTGGCGCAACCGCGCATTCCGATCTCCGGAAAGAAGCGGCCTTGTTGACCGCCCGCCCGGAGCGCCCGGCGAATGTTCGGAAGGCAAGACTGGGCAGCGAGGCCGCGTCAGCGGATGCGATTGACTTTGAGCAAGAGCGCCAACGTTTTTTTGTGGTTAATCGGCAGCGCCGCCTGTTGGCGCCAAAAGCGGTGGTGGTGGGGGTGCTCGCCGGCGGCGTGGCGGTTGCGTTTCATCTGTGCCTGGATCTTGGCGAGGATTTCAGAAACCATCTGATTGCGCAGGCCCGTCAGTGGGGCGGGCAAGGCATGGCGGCCGTTGCCGGGTTTTCGACAATCGCGCTCATCACCGCGGCTTTCCTGGTCAAGCGCTTTGCGCCAGAAGCGGGCGGCAGCGGCATCCCCCATGTCAAGGCCGTATTGCAGGGTTATCGGACATTCCGCTGGCCGCGCGTGCTGATTGTCAAGTTTGTCGGCGGTGTAATTGGCATCAGCGGGGGACTTGCGCTCGGCCGGGAAGGACCTACTGTGCAAATGGGATCTGCAGTCGGCGAGGGTTTGGCCAGCTTGCCGTGGATTTGCCAACATGAGCGCCGGGCGCTGGTCGCGGCTGGAAGCGGGGCCGGCTTGTCGGCTGCGTTTAATTCTCCGCTGGCCGGGGTCGTATTCGTATTGGAGGAATTGCAGGGAAAATTCGCTTCCCTGGAGTTTTTTGCCGCGACGCTGGCTTGTCTTTCCGCTGACATGGTTTGCCGGGCATTGCTAGGTCAGTTTCCGGTATTCCGCGTTTCCGTGTTAAACGCCCCCGATTTGGCGTTGCTATTGGCCTTCATTCCCTTGGGGATGCTTGCGGGTTTCTTTGGCGTCGTCTTTAATCAAACGCTGCTCGCCGCGCAGAAGTTAAATATGATTCCGCTAAAATTCCGGGTTGCCTGGTGGGTGGCTTGTGGTTTGGCGCTGGGTTTAATTGGGTGGCTGGAGCCTGATTTATTAGGCGGTGGACAAAGGTTCCTCGATAAATTATTGGACAATGGCATAGCCATGCCTTCTGTCGCCCTGTTTTTCGGCATACGCTTCCTGCTCACCATTGCAAGTTACAGCACCGGCTCCGCAGGGGGGATTTTTTCGCCCATTTTGGTGCTGGATGCGTTATTGGGTTTGCTGGTCGAAAACATTGTCCACCTCTCTTTTCCACACCTGCCGCTGGAGCCCAACGCCTTCGCCGTGGTTGGCATGGCTGCTTATTTCACGGGCGTGGTTCGCGCGCCGTTGACGGGCATTGTGTTGATGATCGAGATGACCGGAAATTACGGATTGATCTTGCCGTTGTTTGTGGGCTGTTTTTCGTCGCTGCTGGTCGCGGACGAGCTAAACGACTTGCCGATTTACGAGGCGTTGCTGGAGCGTGGTCTGCAAAACCAGCGGGAAAAAAAGAATTGAACACCCGGAGCGGCAAGCCGGGGCGATTCGCGCCCGCTCTAGGCAAATTGCCGGGGATGTTTCAATCGGTGTTTCCTCCGGGCTCATGGCGCCGGCCCGCGCCGGCATCATTGCCAGCGGTGAAGCCGCCGCCCGGCCCGGCGGGCTGTTTTTATTGCCCTTGCACCGGCAAAGCCGGGGCGTTTTTCGCCAGGCGTGCCAGATTGACAAACTCGGCGCGGTAGCCGAAGGGGTCTTTGCCTTTTGCGTCTTCGGCGAGGCGGATCACGTCGTCATAGCCGAATCCCTTCAAATAGTCCCCGCCGCGCAACAATTGCCCGAACGCCGCGACGGCGGCGGCGAAGCGAGGCTCTTGCGGAACCTGCTCCAGCGTCCGGTAGGCTTGTCGCGCGTCGACCGGCGTGCTGATGAGTGTGCTGGTGTCGCTGGACGGCCGTTTGTAGCGGATTTTGACGAACGCGTATTCGCCTTCCTGGCCCGCCGGCGCCGGCTTTTCGGCGGGTTTGTAGCGCAATTCGTCCACTCGCTTGGCTTTGCTGTCGACGGCGGTGATTTCATACAGGGCCGTCACCGTGTGGCCCGAGCCGATGTCGCCGGCGTCCACTTGGTCGTTGTTAAAATCCTCGCGGTTCAGCAAGCGGGTTTCATAGCCGACCAGCCGGTATTCGGCGACTTTCGCCGGGTTGAATTCGACTTGGATTTTCACGTCCTTGGCTATCGGAAACAGGGTCGAGGCGGACTCTTCGACCAAGGCTTTGCGCGCTTCTTGGAGGGTGTCGATATAGGCGGCGTTGCCGTTGCCGTTCTGCGCCAGGATCTGCATGGTCTGGTCATGGTAGTTGCCCATGCCGAAACCCAGCACGGACAGGTAAATCCCGCTTGCCCGCTTGCGCTCGACAAAGCTTTTCAATTCCTGGGGGTTGGTGATGCCGACATTGAAATCGCCGTCGGTGGCGAGGATCACGCGGTTCACGCCCGCCTGGTCGAAATGCGCCTCGGCCAACTGGTAGGCTTGGCGGATGCCCTCCGCGCCGGCGGTCGAGCCGCCCGCGCCCAGGCTGTCGATCACCGCCTTGATTTTGGCCTTGTCCTTGGCCGGGGTCGGCTCCAGCGCGGTGCCTGCGCGGCCGGCATAGGTCACGATGGCCACGCTGTCGCCCTCGTCCAAGGTGTCCAACAGCAATTTTAACGAATTCTGCACCAAGGGCAGCCGGTTGGGCGCGTTCATCGAGCCGGAGGTGTCGATCAGAAACACCAGGTTGGAGCGGGGCTTTTGCGCGGGCTTAAGCTGGTAGCCCTTGATGCCGATGTGCAGCAGTTGGGTGCCGGGGTTCCACGGCGTGGGGAACACCGCGACATTCGCCTTGAACGGTTCGTCTTTACTAGTCGGCCCGGCGTAGTCGTAAGGGAAGTAGTTGACGAGTTCCTCGACGCGCACGGCGTCTTTTTGCGGCAATTGGTTGGCGTTCAGCGCGGCGCGGACGAAGCTGTAAGAGGCGGTGTCGACGTCAATCGAAAACGTGGACACCGGCTCGTCCTTCACCAGCTTGACCGGGTTGGGCTTGATTTCTTGGAACTGGTCGCGGCCTTCGTCGTGGTAATAGGCGGGCTGGGGTTCCGCGGCCCGGGAAAGCTGGCTGGCCGGCTTGAGGCTTTTATAGGCACCGACCGCGCCTAGGCCGGCAGTCTCATCTTGCGCAGGTGGCGCTACTTTGCTGGCTGCCGGCAATGACGGGGGAGGGCTGTCGGCAGAGCCGGGGTATAGTGTCCAGCCCGCCGCGCCATGATTCGAGTCGGAGGTTTTGCCGCACGCGGCCAAGACGGCGCAGGCAAGGGCGGCAAGGGCAAGGCGGTGATAGGTTTTCATGGCAATTTCCTGGGTGAAAGAATGGATTATAGCGCCCACGGCCAGGCTGCCTAAAAAGCCCGCCAGCCCGGCGAACCACAGGCCGGCCCCCCATTGCCCCGGCGACACCCAGACTCCCGGCAGGCGAAGGCTCGCCGCCGTCACCGCCAGGTTGCTGGGGTTGAACAGGTGCTTGCCGCCGACGCGGACGGCGAACTTGGCGGCGATGGCGAAGCCGCCCGCCAAACCCGCGATCCAAGGCTCGCGGGTGTGCAGCAGCAGGCACAGCGACAGCCCGGTGATCAAGGCGCTGCGCGGGTCGAAGCGGGGCAGGCGGTGTGCCCGCGTCATCAGCCATTGCATCAGCCAGGCCCCGCCCAGATAAGCCGCCGCCACCGCCGGATCGACCGGCATCGCCAACAGCCACCCGCCCGACAGCAACAGCGCCGCCTGCACGGCGATTTGATAATGGCGCGGGTCGTTCAGGGTGGCGGGGGGTGGGCGCACGGGAGCCTCCTAAAGGCGGTTTCCGCCGCGCGCCGGCGGCACGCGGTCGACGACCATTATCGGGAGGCAAGCCCGGCCAAACCATTCGCATAACCACCCAGGCGGCCTTGGCAAAACTATGAAGGGCAAGGGTCGAATCGGAGGGCGGACGCGCCGGGGGCGCAGCGGCAGGCCCTCGCGGCCATTCGCCTGCAAGACCCAAAGCAATGTGCGTTACAATAGTGTTTCAAGTTTGGCGGCCGCCGCGCGTTTTGGCGCGTGGGCGGGGGTTTGTTCTCGATTGATGAGCGGAGATTGTGGCGTGAAGAAAGCATTTTTCGGCACCGACGGCGTCAGAGGACGCGTCGGCGAGTATCCTATCACCCCAGACTTCATGTTGAAGCTAGGCTGGGCGGCGGGCCGGGTGTTCGCCCAGGAAGGCTCCCATCATAACGTCTTGATCGGCAAGGATACGCGCATCTCGGGCTATATGTTCGAGTCGGCCTTGGAGGCGGGCTTGTCGGCGGCCGGGGTGAACACGCAGATGCTCGGGCCGATGCCCACGCCGGCCGTCGCCTATCTCACCCGCACCTTCCGCGCCCAGGCGGGCATCGTCATCAGCGCCTCGCACAATCCCTATTACGACAACGGCATCAAATTTTTCTCGCCGGAAGGCACCAAGCTGGCCGACGAGATCGAGTTCAGGATCGAGGAGCAGCTCGAACAGCCGATGACCACGGTGGACTCTGCCCGCCTCGGCAAGGCGACCCGCATGGGCGACGCGGCGGGGCGATACATCGAGTTTTGCAAGGCGACCATCCCTTCGCACATCAGCTTCGACGGCTTCAAGCTGGTGGTGGATTGCGCCCATGGCTCGACTTACCACATCGCGCCGCATGTCTTCGAGGAGTTGGGGGCCGAGGTCGTCAAGATCGGGGTGTCGCCCAACGGCTTGAACATCAACGAGGAAGTCGGCGCGACCAAGCCGGAGAAGCTGCGCCAGGCGGTGCTGGCCGAAGGCGCGGATTTTGGCGTCGCGCTGGACGGCGACGGCGACCGCCTCATCATGGTCGACCACCTGGGCGAGATTGTCGATGGCGACGAGCTGATCTTCATCATCGCCCGTTCCCGGCTGGGCGGCGGCTTGTTGCGCGGCCCGGTGATCGGCACGCTGATGAGCAATTTAGGCATGGAGCATGCGCTGTCGGAGTTGGGCGTGGTGCTCAAGCGCGCGTCGGTCGGCGACCGCTATGTCATGGAAATGATGCAGCAATATGATAGCGTGCTGGGCGGCGAAGGCTCCGGCCATATCATTTGCCGCGACCGCACCAGCACCGGCGACGGCATCGTCGCCGCGCTGCAAGTCATGACCGAAATGTGGCAGTCGGGGAAGACGCTGCACGACCTCAAGCGGGGCATGGAAAAATATCCGCAGAAGCTCATCAACGTGAAAATCCGCGAAAAGGTCAATGTCGATGCCATCCCCTCCGTCGTCGCCGCGAAGACCGAGGTGGAGCGCGAACTGGGCGCCACGGGCCGGGTGTTGTTGCGCTCTTCGGGCACCGAGCCCTTGATCCGCGTCATGGTGGAGGGGCGGGACTTGAACCAGGTGGAAACCTTGGCCAAAAACTTGGCCGGCGCCGTCGGCGAGGCGCTGGCGGCTTGAACCCTCAGGCCGCGAAGCCGCCTTCTTGCCGGGCCGGCATTCACTCAACCGACTTTCGGAGTCTCTGACGATGCGAATACTTCACACCATGTTGCGGGTGGGCGACCTCGACCGCTCGCTCGCGTTTTACACCGAGGTGTTGGGGATGCGGCTGCTGCGCCGCATGGACTACCCCGACGGCCAGTTCACCCTGGCCTTCGTCGGCTACCAGGACGAGCAAGACGGCGCGGTGCTGGAGTTGACTCACAACTGGGGCACGGAGCATTACGAGTTGGGGGCGGGCTTCGGCCATGTCGCCGTCGAAGTGGACGACGCCTACGCGGCCTGCGAGCGGGTCAAGGCGCGCGGCGGCAAAGTCACCCGCGAGGCCGGGCCGATGAAGCACGGCACTGTCGTCATCGCGTTTGTGGAAGACCCGGACGGCTACAAGATCGAATTCATCCAGAAAGGAAGCCTTTAGACGCCCGCCCAGCCCCCCGGTTTTTTAGGCGGTTTAAGCGGGTATTAACCGGGCCGGGCCAAGCTTGCGGGGGCGGTAAAGCCTGCTATAGTCTGCTTGGATCGCTGGATGCCGCCGGCCTTTCCAACACATACCTTTCAAGTCATTTGCGAGACATGTTTATGAACAAGAAAACCAGAATGTTTATGCCCCTGTTGGCGGCCTTGCTTGTGGCGGGCTGCGCGACCTACGGCGGCTGGCAGCCGACGGTGGATTCCTACAATGACCGGAATCCGGCCGCGATTCCGGCGGACACCGAGCAGTGCAAGGCTTTGGCCCAGCAGGCTGGCAACACCGGGGCCGAGGCCGCCAAGGGCGCCGGCGTGGGCGCGCTCGTCGGGGCCGCCGGCGGCGCGGCGCTGGGCGCGATTTATGGCAATCCGGCGACCGGCGCGGCGACCGGCGCGGCGATTGGCGGCATCGGCGGCGCGACCAAGCAGGGCCTGGAAGGCGACGACCAGTACAAGCGCGCCTTCATCAACTGCATGAGCCGGCGCGGCCACAACGTCATCAACTAATGCAGTCGCTAGCCCACGCGTTTAAAGCCTCCGCGCGGCAATACGCCGACCGGCCTGCGGTGGTCTCCGCCGACGGCGTTTTGGACTACCTGGGCTTGGATAGCCAATCCGACGCGCTCGCCGCCGCCTTGGCCTGCCGGGGCGTGGCCAAAGGCGACCGCGTCGGGCTGTATTGCATGAATGGCGCGAATTTCGTCGTCGCTTATTTTGGCATCCTCAAAGCCGGGGCGGTGGTGGTGCCGGTCAACCTGCTGGTCAGCCGCGACGAAATGGCCTACATCCTGGAAGACGCCGGGGCCAAGGGTTTGCTGCACCATGCCGCGTTTGCCGAGCAGGCGGCGTTTCTGCAAGCCGCCGTGCCCGGGCTGGCGTTTGCGCTGGCCATGGACGAGGAGCCTTCAGGGCCGTGGCAGGCCCTGCTGGAGGCGGATCTTCCGCCGCCGGCCATCGACTTCGACCCTGCGGAAGACCTTGCCGCCATCCTCTACACCTCGGGCACCACCGGCAGCCCCAAGGGCGCGATGTTGAGCCACGGCAACCTGCTGGCCAACACCGCCAGCGTGCAGCAAGCCATGCAATGGCGTCCGGGCGGCGACACCATCTTGGTCGTGCTGCCCATGTTCCACGCCTTCGCCGCGACGGTGGGTGTGCTGACGAGCTTGCTGTATGGCTGCGCCATCGCGCCGTTGCCGCGTTTCGAGCCGGAACTGGTGGCGAAGACTATCTACGACACCCAGGCGACGGTTTTCCTCGGCGTGCCCAGCATGTTCACCTTGCTGTTGCGGCTGAAGCCGGAGCGGGCCGCGTGGCTGGAATCTTTGCGCTTTTGCATTTCCGGCGGCGCGGCCTTGCCGGTGGAGGTGCTGCGGCGGTTTGAGACTTTGTTTGGGAAGAAAATCTACGAAGGCGACGGCCCCACCGAATGCGGGCCGGTCACCTGCGTGAACCCGGTCGGCGGCTTGAGCAAGCCGGGCACGGTGGGCTTGCCCATTCCGGCTGTGGAGATGCGCATCGTCGGCGACGAGGGCGTGGAGCCCTTGCCCTTGGGCGAAGTCGGCGAGATCGCCGTGCGCGGGCCGAATGTCATGAAAGGCTATTGGAAGCGGTCCGAGGCCACCGCCGAAGTGTTCCGCGACGGCTGGTTCCTGACCGGCGACTTGGGCACGGAAGACGAAGACGGCTATTTCGCCATCGTCGACCGCAAGAAGGATCTGATCATCGTCAACGGCATGAACGTCTACCCGCGCATGATCGAGGAAGTCTTATACCGCTTCCCGCCAATCCGGGAAGCCGCCGTGGTCGGCGAGCCGAACGATTTGCACGGCGAGATCCCCGTCGCCTATGTCGCGCTGGACGTGCCCGGCGCGGCGGACGAGGCCGCCATCCGCGCCCATTGCCGCGACAACCTCGGGCATTTCCAAATGCCGCGGAAAATATTCATCTTGGCCGAATTGCCGAAGACCGCCACCGGCAAATTGTTGAAACGGGAATTGCGCAAGCACGGGGAGGTTGAGCGGGGGGTCAAGGATTTGTGACGGCTATTCGGCGACAGTCCGCAAAACGGCGTCGATAAACCTCTGCCCGTAATAGATTCCCTGCTTTCTCATTTCGTCGAGCATTGGTCAATGCCGTCCAATTCGCTGGCCAGCATGGATTCGTCATAGTCGAAAACCACGATGCCCTTGTCCGACAAAACATCCATGAAATCCAAGCGCCCCATTCCGGCCAACTCGGCTGCTTTTCCCAAGGAAAGCTTTTTTTCCCGAAAATAAGCGATGGCGGCAAGCAAGCGGATATTCCTTGTCAATTCCATGCGGCCTACTTTCAACAAAGCCAAAACGGCCTGCGGGATTTCAAAGGAAACGGTTTCGTTGTTCATCGGCGTTTTTCCAGTTTTGTGGGTTGATGCAGGTCGAGAGCCACATGGCTTTTCATTTCGGCATGAAGCTAACTTTTCAAGCTTCGTCGCGGGTCATACGCATGATGTCATCTGTGCTGAGATCAAGATTGGCGGTCGCGCTGCCTTCGACCTGCCGCATCGCTTGGAAAATCTTCTGCCGCTTCGTTTCGCTGTCCGCATAGACCTTCTCCAACCACAAACGCCCGTTTTCATGGCGGGATTTTCAGTTCAGAACCCGGCGACAGACCAGCTTGCTGGCGGATGTGTTCGGGGATGGTGATTTGTCCGTCAGCCGTTAGTTTCATAAGGATGCCTCTCTAGCATGGAGAGATTGAGTGGGGGTCAAGTATTTATAGTTGGAATTTTCTTTTCCAATCGGCTACGAACAAGTCCACGTTATTGCGAAGGTGGGCAAAGGCTGAAAGTTGTTCGAGCGGGGAGAAGTCGCCAGTGAGTTCCGCGACCCGGTGGCGGGCTGCGTGTTCGTGGAACCGGCGCAGGTGGCGGCCTTGCAGCCCGCTGGCGTTGCGCAAAGCATCGAATAGAATTTTTTTGGGGTCAGACTTATGATCCCATTCGCGCCAAGTCGGCAAGCCGAGTTCCATTTCCCCGTTAGGGTTTCCCGCCGCCCGCCTAATAGCGCTTTCTGACGACAGTAGCCACGCTTCAGTCATGCGCACTGGCACGATAGGCACATAATGGTTGTCCACACCAGCCAGCTCCCGTTGGATTTCTCCAATGCGTTCATCGAATCTTTGGTTTTCCGCATCGCGGTGGACGAATAGCAGATCGCAAGGATAAAGCCGCAGCGCTGCCTCCACGCGGTTCTTCAACACATTTCCAACAGGTGGCATGGGGGCTGCGAATAGGTCTTGGTAAGGTATGTCGGCACGGTCGATCAGCCAATTCAAGATGGGGATTAAAACCCGGTCGGAACTCCCATCCGTGAGCAGGGTGTAACGTAACGGCCTCATACCGCCTGTCCTGCGCCAAACATATCTTCCTGGCGATGAGTGTATTCACGCACGGTAAGCCTAGGCGCTTCTTCCTGTGGGCTAGGCATGGCGGATTCCGCAAGGGGGGTGGGCGCTTCGCTGACATAGGCCAATAAAGTCCCCAGAGGGATGGCCGCGGCGGGAGGGTCGAGTTTGGCCCGCCAGGAATCCTCGACGCATTCAAACACTGTCCTGGAAATCCCCTTCTGCCGTACCAGCCGTGCCATGAGTAGGTCATTTATGTCCAGTGATGACACTACCACGGGGGAGTGTGTGTTAATAATGACTTGGCGCAGTGGATTGTCTCCACCTAGGGTTTGGCCGATGTCTGCCGGATCTTCGTTTTCCATGGGCAATTCTAACTGACCAGCAGTTTTGTCCGCCGTGTCAAATTCTGCCACTCTAGTTTTTTCAACCAGTTGGTTTCCCGCCCTAAGCGAATCATTGACGGCTTTACGAGTATTTGCCGCCATGTCACGCAACAGTTCAAGAATGGCGGGAATGCGTGAGGGATGGATACCATTTTCCGGCTCCTCTAGGCACATCAGTCGGCCTGATTCCGGATCGGCGGCAAGAATGGCGAGGGCAAGGAATCTTAGGGTGCCGTCGGACAGCGAGCGGGCGGAATGGCCCACCCCGTCGCGCCCACTGACATTCAGCGTGTAAGTCCTGCGGCTTTCATCTTTTTCAACAAATACCGAGCCCACGTCATCCAGCAAGTTGGCAAGCCGGTTGCTCACGTCAGTTTCAGCGCCTAGGCGCAACAGCGTCGCCGCCATGTGCGCGCCATTTGAAGTCAAGTGTGAATCAGCTGAAAAAGCGTCGGGCTGTCGCAGGGAGGATGGTTCCAATTGCAGCAATATCCAACTCTGCATTTCACGGCGGGCGGCCAAGACTGTTGGATAATCGTTAGTGGTGATGCCGCCGACAATGGTTTTGTTGGAGTTGGCGGCAGGAACGAGGAATGGCCGCCCCCCTCCCAAGCCTCCTTCTTGGTGCAGTTTGATAGTGGTATTACCGTTTTCATTTGTCGTGGAAATGAAGCCCACACCCCGCCGCTTGTTCTCTATAGCTGACTTGCGAAACGCTGGAGTTGTTGGAAATCCGAGTTCATCCTTGGCTTGGCCTTTTTGAATATGAGTCAAGCTTTCCTCCAGCAATTCGATGCGCTCGGCAGCTTTTCCCTGTGCCGCCACATAGCGGAGCTCCAGTTTATAGCGTAGAAACGTCGCCGCCGGGAGGGCTTCCCGGTTGAAATCATCATACACCCGGCTAGGCACGATGAAGTCGGCTTCAATGCGGACATCCGGTAAAGCGTCTTTGCTCTGAGTGAAAATTGTGCGGATGTCCCCTGTTTTACCGGCAGGGTCGCGGACATGGGAAGCAGCCACATCAATAGGGAATTCCGTCAAGTCGCGTAGAAACTGAATGGCGTCGAAAAGGTTCGATTTACCCACGCCATTGGCTCCGGCAATGCAGGTAAAAGGGCCGAAGCGCACTTCGGTATCCTCGAAGCTCTTGAATCCTTGCAGTCTGATTCGGGTTAACATGATATTGACTCTCGCTGGGAGATAAGCAAGGCTGCCAGGGATACGCTACTGCACAGCCAAAGACAAGCGTTTATTTATCATTATTGAAGAAACCTCGCTATTTCCGCGCTGAACATGGGAGGCGGGTAATGGAGTGAAATCAACGCCTTTCTTGATTTAGCCACTCCTTCTGTTCCATCATTCCCACGTTCTACGTGGGAGCGCATCCGACGGCGCTCTGCGTCGCGGAGACGGGACGCAGAGCGTATTCCCATGTGGAAGCGCGTGAACGATGGATCAACAGTTTCCTGTGCCGGTTTTGGCGGCGGCGCATTGGCGTTCTTGCAGTTCCTCGGCCAGGCGTTGAAGCTTGGGGGCTATTTTTTCGCCGACCGACAATTGTGGCAGCGAAGGTGTCAGCTTCTCCCGGGCCTCGCGTTCGCCGATGGCCACCCCGGCCTCTTGCAAAGCCGTCACCAGGGAATAATGGCGGTGCAATTGATCCTTGAAAATAGCCTCGCCAAAATACGTGAAATCGGACTCGTTGCCGCAGCCGAAGGATTGCCGGTCATCCGCGGCGGCGGTCGCGACGACCGTGCCAGGGCCTTGCAAGGGTTTGACAAAGCCGCCCGAGTAACAGGCGGAGACAATCACCACGCGCCATTTGATGCCCGCCTCATCCAGCATGGCGTTGAGCTTTTCCGGGGCTATGTTGTTTAGTGCCAGTGGCCAGAAATATACCGACAAGCCCTGGGCTTGAGAGCCATGGCTGGTCAAATATAAGACCAGCACATCTTCCTCGGTGTCCATCAATTGGCCAATGTGCTTCAGCGTCGCGGCAAGATTGGTTCCGGTTGCCAGCGCGGTGGTGTCCATCGTGCGCAAATGGTTGACGAGGTTGATCGAATGGCCGGCGGTGTCGAAACGCTCGTCGAACAAGCGCTTGGCGTAAGCGACTTCTTTGGAGAAAACATCTTCGATGGCATAGCCTGCGAAGCCGACAAAAAACAAGTCCTTGGTTTTTTTGCGTTGCGGTGCCAGTTTGCCGAGTTCCCGGTTGAGTATTTCCGGTTGGCGATACATCAACGCTTCCGCGTCCAATGCCCGGTAGTCCGCGTAAATATCGGCTTTTTTAGTGTCCGCCGTTTTGATGGCCGGCGCTGTGGCTTCCTTGCTGTCGGCAGCCAGCCAAAAGTCTTTCGCCTGCTGGAAATACATGGCCGGCAGGGCGGTGGCCGCCACCATCAGCAAAAAGCCGGCCCCGGTGGCGGTTTTGTTCCGGTCTGTCGTCAAGTATAAAGCCCTGTAAAGCACTGTCATGGTATAGATTGACAGCGCGAAGCCAAGCTGCGCTGTGACCACAAGGCTTGCGGGGCGCAGGGCTGGATGGTTGACCAATATATTCAGTAATATCGTCAAAGGCCCGAAACTGTAGACAAGAACGCAGATCCGCAACAGCGTCTCTTTGCGGCGCGTCAACAGTCCAAGCAAATCGCCGGCAATGAAAATGCAAACCACGCCGAACGCGTAAATCAGCAAGGCATAGGCGTTGAAATCCGGGCCGGGTTGTCTGAGCGTCCAACCCGAGCCGATTTCCAATAGCAGGTCAAGTCCGAGTAACAGCGCCAGTTGGTCAAGGCCGAACTTGAAATCCTCCAGCCCGCAACGCTGAAAAAACGCCAGCCTCATTCCCGCGCGGAGGTTGGCGGCAAAGTCATAAGCCAGTTTTGTCATGGTGTCTATCCTTATGGCCTGCTGGTCAATTTTGATTGTAAATAATATACTTCAGAATAGATCCTCCAGGTCAAACCCGCATTCCGCCAGCCCTCGCGGCGAAATAAACTCGCCTTTGTCCGGACAGCGCTTTTCGAGATAGGCGCTTTCTTCCGGGCGGCGGTGGATCTCCAAACGTTGGCGTTGCAAATCCACAATCCAGACTTCGGGAATGCCATGGCGGGCGTACAGGGGAAGTTTCACGTCCAGGTCATAGCGCAAACTGCTGTCGGCGACTTCGACCAACAGGATAATATCTGCGGGGCCGGGGCGGGTATGGCGGTAGAAGTCGTCCCGGTAGCGAAGCAGGGCGATATCCGGTTGCGGTTCGGAATGATGGTTGAGGTTGATGGGGTTTTGTGCGTAAACAATGGCGTTGACGCCTGCTTTGCGCGTCAACAGGGCTGTCAATTTAGTGACCACGTAGGCATGGTCGATGCCTATGGGCGGCATGTCGATAATCTCCCCTTCAATCAATTCCACACGGGCGTCAGCGCTGAAAATGCCGGCTTCGGACATGCGGTGATAATCCGCCACGCTAAGGCGATGGCGTTGCGGAGCAAGGGCGGCGGCGGACATGGCGTATTTCTCCTTCGGATTTTTTGTGGCCTTGTTTCGATATCCGCAATGCGGGGTTTTGCAGCCCGAATAGGCAGCGTGGCGGGATTGCATCATTCAGATGGCTTGATTGAGCCGTCACCGCCCCATCCACTCCTTCTGCTGGTCAATAAACTTGTCCTTCAAAAAATGCCCATGCACCAGCAAGCCCTGGGCGTCTTCCTGGTAGAGGCTGGTGACCAGCCGGTTCAGCGCGCTGTCCAGCACATCAAGCTGCTCATGCAGCGCGGCCTGCGCGGTTTTCCCTTGCGAGACTTCGGAGCCCGCCAGGCTGGCGGGCAGGGCGAGGTATTTGTCCACGGTTTCCGGCAAATAGGCCAAGGCGATCTGGCGGACGTTGTAGAGGTTTTGGTCGGTGCCGTCGGCGGTTTGCAGCAGCCGGCTCAACGCGGCGAGCAGCGAGGCTTTGATGGTGTCGATCTTGGCCAGCGCCTCGGCGTCCAGCCGGCCGGCGGCGCGGGCTTGCAGCGAGTCCAGCTTTTGTTTGAACGGCGCGGTGGGGTCGTCCTCGTAGCGGGTTTGCAGGCTGTCCAGCGCGTCCGAGGTTTGGGCGAATTTCTGGCCGTAGCGTTCCTTCAGCACATTGTGCAGCGTGCCTTCCAGTTGCGCCAATTCCTCGGCCAGTTGGTCTTGCGCGGTCTTGCCGTTTTGCAGCGTTTTTTCGTAGCCGGCCGGCAGCGCCAGGAAGTTGTCCAGCAGATCCGGCAAATGCACCAGCGCGGCCTCGTACACCGGGCGCAATTCCGGCGCGCGGTTCAGCGCGCGGCTGTCGAGGTCGGGCAGCAGGGTTTCAACCAGTTCCTGGATGTTTTGCAACCGCGCCGCCAGGCCGGGCCGATCCAGGCGCGCCTGGGCGTTCTCCGCCAATTGGTCCAGCTTGTTGGCTTTTTTGCGCAGCTCCCGCGACAGGTTGCCGCGCGTCGAGCGCCGCAGCGGGACGACCAGCCACAGCAGCAGATACACCCAGAACATCGCGCTGAAGCTGAAGAAGACCGACAGGAACACAATAAAGCGCAGCAGCTTGGAGCTGACGCGAAAATAGCGCGCCAACCCGCCGCAGACGCCGCCGATGATCCGGTTGTCCGGGTCGCGTTCAAATTTTCGCTTAGCCATGGCTTTCAATCCTCATCAATCCAAAAACCGTTTCACCAAGCCGCCATATTCGTCGATGCGCCGGTCGCGCAGGAACGGCCAGATCCGGCGGACATCTTCGGAGCGCCTGAGGTCGAGTTCGACCAGCATGAGCCGGGTTTCCTGTTCGCCGGCATGCGCGAGGAATTCGCCCTGCGGCCCGGTGATGAAGCTATTGCCCCAGAACTGGATGCCTTGGCTGTTCGGGCTGGGGTCGGGCTCGTGGCCGACGCGGTTGCAGGACAGCACCGGCAGTCCGTTGGCGACGGCGTGGCCGCGCTGGACGGTGATCCAGGCGTCCAGTTGCCGTTGCTGTTCTTCATGGGTGTCGTCCGGGTTCCAGCCTATCGCGGTCGGGTAGAGCAGCAGGTCGGCGCCGGCCAGCGCCATCAGGCGCGCCGCCTCCGGATACCATTGATCCCAGCAGACCAATATTCCCAGCTTGCCCACCGACGTTTCGATGGGTTTGAAGCCGATGTCGCCGGGGGTGAAATAAAACTTCTCGTAATAGCCGGGGTCGTCGGGGATGTGCATCTTGCGGTATTTCCCGGCCAGGCTGCCGTCTTTTTCCAGCACGACGGCGGTGTTGTGGTACAGCCCCGGCGCGCGGCGCTCAAACAGCGAGGCGACGATGACCACGCCCAGTTCCTGGGCCAGCCGGCCCAGCGCCTCGGTCGCGGGGCCGGGGATGGCTTCGGCCTGCTCGAACAGGTTGGTGTCTTCGGTCTGGCAGAAATACGGCCCCAGGTGCAGTTCCGGCAACAACACCAGTTCCGCGCCCTGGCCGGCGGCGGCGCGGATATGGCGGACGGATTCGGCCAGGTTGACGTCCCGCGTGCTGCCGCAGGCTTGCTGGACGAGGGCGACGGTGAGGGTCTTCTTCATGTTTTAACTCACGGGTACGGATTTTGGAAATTGCATGGTCATGCAGTGGATGCTGCCGTATTGGCGGATCAGCGGCGTGGCCGGGATGCGCACCATGTCCCGGCCCGGAAAGCATGCCGCCAGCCGGCTCAAGGCGGTTTCGTCCGCCGGGTCGCCGTAGACCGGCACCAGCACCGCGCCGTTGATAATCAGGAAATTGGCGTAGGTGGCCGGCAGGCGGTCGCCGTCTTCACTATAAATCGGCTTCGGCACGGGCAGCTGAACCAGGTTGTAAGGCTTGCCGTCGGCGGTGGCCAAGGCCTTCAGTTCGTCCTCCATGGCCTTCAAGCCGGCGTAGGTCGAGTCCCGGGGATCGTCGCAAGCAGTGTAGGCGATGGTGTCTTGCGGGCAGAACCGCGCCAGCGTGTCCACATGGGCGTCGGTGTCGTCGCCCTCGGCGTGGCCGTGCCACAGCCATAGCACCCGCGTCAGGCCGAACGAGGTTTTCAATTGATCCTCGATCCGGGCCTGGTCGAGGGTGGGGTTGCGGTTGGAGTTGAGCAGGCAGCGGGCGGTGGTCAGCAAAGTGCCGGCACCGTCGGTTTCCAGGCTGCCGCCTTCCAGCACGAAATCCACCGCCTGCATCGCCGTGCCGCCAAAAATCCCGCTGTTGTGGAGGTTGCGCGCCAGGTGGGCGTCGTCGGCATGCTCGTACTTGCCGCCCCAGCCGTTGAAGCGGAAGTCCAGCAGTTTCGCGCCCTCGGCGGTTTCCACGCTCAGCGGGGCGGTGTCGCGGACCCACACATCGTTGTAGGGGATTTCCACCAGCATGACATGGGCTAGATTCGCCCCGGCCTGGCCCAGGCGGTTTTCGATTTTGTGGGCGTGGTGCTTGTCTTGGCAGGCGACGATGAGCCGCTCCCGGCGGGCGACGGCCAGCGCGATGGCCTCGTAGCTGGCTTCGACATCGGCCAGCCAGGGGCTGAAGTCGCCTTGTTCGTAGGGCCAGGCCAGCAGGACGGCGGATTGTTCGGCCCATTCGGGCGGGAAGTGGGGTGCTGAAGAGTGAGTCAAGGGAGCTGTCCGGAAAGAGAACGGGATAGGCGATTTTACTGGCAAAGCGCGAAAAAGTATTGCCGAGCCTGTTGCGAAGCGCCAAAACTAGGCTGCCGCCGGCTGGGTGGCCGCTTCCAGCCAATCCAGGTAGGTCAACGCTTCCTCCCGGGTGTTCCCGCACATTTCCTCCGATGGCTTGAGTCCTGCGCAGCAGGCGGGCCGGCGGGGGTCGTCGAACAGGGCGCAGCGCAGATCCTCGCTCAGTTGTCCACAGCGCAGCCCGGCGGGTTTGCCGGCCGGCGCGCCCGGAATCGGCGTGGAGATGGACAGGGCGATGCAGCAGGCGCCGCAGCCGGGGCGGCAGTTCATGCCAGCGTCCAGTGGAACCCGCCGGGCAGGCAGGTTTTCAAGCGGGCCAAAACCGCCGCCCGGCCGGTTTCGCCATAGGGCAGGGGGTCGAATTTCCCCCACACCGGCGCGGGCCAGGCCGGGTCGCCGCGATAGCGGACGATATGGTGGACATGCAGTTGCGGGACGAGGTTGCCGATGGCCGCGATGTTCATTTTGTCCGCCGCGAAACCCTCGGCCAGGCTTTGCGTCAAGGCGGAGGATTCCCGCAGCCATAACGCCTGGTCGGCGGCGCTCAGTTGGTAGATCTCGCTGACGCCTTCCCGCTCCGGCACGAGGATCAGCCAGGGATAGCGGCTTTCGTCCATCAGCAGCAAACGGCACAGCTCAAAGCGGCCTAGATCCAGGCAATCTTGTTGTAAGCGGGGATGCAGCACAAACATGGAATAATCGTCCTAAACGGAATCAACTCGAATCGGCCTGCCCTTCCCGCACATCGCGGCCATACACCCGCTTGATCCAGTGGGTCATGATCGGGATGCCGAGGATCAGATAGGGATAATAAGCCAGCAGCCGCCAGACGACGGCCAGGCTCAGCGCCATGCCCTCGGGCACCAGGTCTTTGAACAGCCAGGTGAAGCCCAGTTCGGCGACGCCGGCGCTGCCCGGCGTCGGCGAGACGGTCATGATGATCCACAGCACCGCCTGGCGGCCGGCGGCGAGCAGGTGTTCATACACGCCCATGGGCTGTTCGGCGAACGCCGCCAGCACGCAGTTCAACACACAATAACGCCCCAGCCAGGCCAGGCTGGTCGCCGTCCAGGCTTTCAGCCACCACAGCGTCGAGCGGTCGCGCAGGTCGCAGGAGGCGATCAGCAATTCGTCGGCCAGGTACAAGCCGGCCGTCCGCCAGCGGCGCAGGAGCGGCAGCGCGAACAGCTTGCCCAGCCACCAGTTGATCAAATGCGGCGCGACGAACAGTGCCGCGATCAGAAACGCCACGTACACGCCGATGCCGATCCAGGCGGTGCAGAAGGCGCTGTAGACGCTGGTGCCGAGCAGGCCGGACGGGATCAGTTCCAGCGGCGCGAAAATGTCTTTCTGCGGGATGGTCAGGCTCGCCAGCAGCGGAATGCCGCTGTAAAACGCCTGGTCGAAAAACAGCACGGTGAACACAATCGCCGTGGCGCGGCCCAGGCTCAAGCCTTCCTTGGCCAGCATGAACATCGCCACCGCCGCGCCGCCGACCATCGACGGCGAAACCGCCGCGAAGAAATTCCACAGCATGACGATTTCAAAGCATGCCCACCAGGCGATCTTGCCGTCGGTCAGGATGCGCAATTGCCAGATGTAACCGAATTCGCGCAGCGCCATCATCAGCACGCCCGACCCCAGCCATAGCGCCGTGGACCAGGTCCAGTCCATGCGGCTGAACAGCTCGCCCACGGTCAAGCCGTTTTTCAGCAATTCCTGATAGACCACAAAGCCGACGAAGCCCAAGCCCAGTAGCACCGGCGGCAGCACGCGCTGCGGGCTGAACTGTTTTAAGACCTCGGCGCCGGCCGCCGGCGCGGCGTCGTCAGGGCTTGGGCTTTCGTCATTCATACAGGTTCATGCGGTTTCCGGGTGGCGAACATCGCGTCGCCATAGCTGAAGAAACGGTATTCCCGTTCCACCGCGTGGCGGTAGGCCGCCAGGGTTTGCGCGTGGCCGGCGAAGGCGCACAGCAACACCAGCAGGGTGGATTCGGGCAGATGGAAATTGGTCAGCAGCGCGTCCACGCAGCGGAACGGGAAGCCGGGGCGGATGAACAGCCGGGTGTCGCCTTGGAAGGCCCGCAGTTCGCCGGCCAGCGCGGCGCTTTCCAGCGTCCGCGCCACCGTCGTGCCCACCGCCACGACCCGCCCGCCGGCGGCCTGGGTGGCGCGGATCGCCTCCACGGCCGCCTCGCCCACCTGGCAATATTCGGCATGCATGAGGTGCTCGTCGAGATTGTCCACGCGCAAGGGTTGGAAGGTTCCGCTGCCCACATGCAAAGTCAGATAGACCCGGCCCACCCCCATCGCCTCCAGGCGCGCCAGCATGGCCTCGTCAAAATGCAGCCCCGCCGTCGGCGCGGCCACCGCGCCCGGCTGGCGGGCGAACACGGTCTGGTAGCGTTCGCGGTCTTCCTCGGCGTCGGCGCGGGCGATGTAGGACGGCAAGGGCATGTGGCCGACGGCGGCAAGAATCCCGGCGATGGTTGCATCTGGCGATTCGACCCGGAACAAATCATCCTCCCGGCCTGTGACAAGCAGGCGGTGGCCGCCGTCCAGCCGCAGTTCCGTTCCCGGCTTCGGCGACTTGCTGGCGCGGACATGGGCCAGGGCCTGGTGTTCGCCGGTCAACCGCTCGACCAGCATCTCGATCTTGCCGCCGGAGGCCTTGTGCCCGTATAGCCGCGCCGGGATCACCCGGGTGTCGTTGAACACCAGCAGGTCGCCGGGCCGCAGCAGCGTGGGCAAGTCGGCGAAGCGCAAATCGTCCAGCCTGCCGCTGTCCCCGTCCAAGGTCAGCAGGCGGCTTGCGGCGCGCTCGGGCAAAGGGGCTTGGGCGATCAGCCGCGGCGGCAGTTCGTAAAAAAAATCGCTTTTTCTCATGACGGGATGGTATCACCAAATCGGCATGGAAATGGATTTGACCAAAGCCTGCGGCGGGTTGTCGAGGTGTAGGAGGAAGTGGCCGATGAAATGGCGCGGAGGGCGGTATCGCCGCGCGTCAGAGACAGGGTCGCCCATTACGCCATCGGCATCAGCTCGTTGAAAAAGCGGCATGCCGGGGCCGCCCCAAGACCTGCGGTAGACCGGCCCGGTTTAAAGCCGGGCCGGCCTTGCCGGGTTATTGCGAGCAATATTGCCAGGTGTACGCCGCCTGTTCGATCACATAAGAGGAGCCGGGCGCGATGATGAATTCGCTCTCGCCTTCCTCACCACCGGTGCCGCCCCAGTCATAGGTATAGCCCAGGCCCGTCCAAGGCACGCCCGGCGAGGCGCGGAAGTCGTTGAAATAAAGGTTTTTGTAGAAAGCGCCATAGTCGGCGATGTTCTTCACCTTGGGAATGGTTTGGCCGAAATTCAGGTCGCAACTGCTGTCGGCCGGGCTGGGGTCGACGCAAGGCCGGAACAGGTCGTCCGGACTGACCCACAGTTCCACAAAGCCGTCGTACTGCCAGGACGGGTGCAGGCCCAGCCGCTGTTTCAAACGGGTGTCGAGATCCTGCTGGGTCGCATAGGGGTGGGATTGCAGATAGTTTTTGCAAAAATCATGGATGCGCGGCGCCATCGTCACCCAGACGACATAGGCCTCGTTGGTCGAGGTTTGCGTGTAAGGCAGGATGTTGTTGACATAGCCGCTGAGCGACTTCCAGGTCACCACTTTCACCTTGGTCTTGTCCGCGTTCCACACCAGCGTGTCGTTGCTGGGCGTGACCTGGACCAGGTTGGAATAGATTTCCGGGGCGGTGGCCACCTCGGCGTCGCGCACGGCCCTGTCGTACCGCTTGGACAAGTTGTCGGCCAACGCGCTTTCGCCCAGACAGAGCGCGGCGAAACAGGCAATATAGAGGAGAGTCTGTTTTTTCATAAATGACCTTATTGGGAATGTAAAAAAAGCCGCAGTCAATCCGCGGCAATCGCAGCAAAAGCGCTGCGTGGTCAATGATAACAAGCTCTCCGCTGTTCGCCCAAACCGCTTATGAGGCTTCGCGCAACACCTGCTGTAATTTCAACGCCTGGCTCAGCGCGGTTTCCACGTCCTCGGCCAGCACATTGTAATGGCCCATCTTGCGGCCGGCGCGGGCGGATTTTTTGCCGTAAAGGTGCAAATGCACATTGGGCCGGCTCAGCAGGATGTCCCAGGCCGGCTCCTCGTCGCCCCAAATGTCGCCGAGCAGATTGACCATCACCACCGGGCTGAGCAGGCGCGTGTCGCCCGGCGGCAGGCCGCACATCGCCCGCACTTGCTGGTCGAACTGGCTCGCCAAGGTGCCGTCCAGCGTGTAATGGCCGCTGTTGTGCGGGCGCGGGGCGATTTCATTGATCAGCAACTCGCCGCCGTCCAACACGAAAAACTCCACCGCCAGCACGCCGACATAGTCCAGCGCCTCGGCCAGCCGCAAGGCCATTTGCCGGGCCTGCGCGGCCACGTCCGGCGCGACGCGGGCGGGCACGATGCTGACATCCAAGATGCCGCCCGCATGCCGGTTTTCCGCGACCGGGAAACAGACTGCCTCGCCCGGGCCTGTGCGGGTCACGATCACCGAAATCTCCGTCCGCAAATCCAGCAGCCGCTCCAGCACGCAAGGCTTGCCGCCCATCTCGGCAAACGCGGCCTGCGCCTCTTCGGGCGTTTTGACGCGGATCTGGCCTTTGCCGTCATAGCCCAGGCGGGCGATTTTCAAAATGCCGGGCAGGTGGCCGCTCAAATCCCCGCTCAAATCCTCCAAGCGCTCGATGGCCAGGTACGGCGCGACATGCAGGCCGGCCGCTTCAATGTAGCGCTTCTCGCGGATGCGGTCCTGGGCGATGGCGACTGCCTCCGATGAGGGGCTGACGCGGGTGTGCCGCTCCAGGAAGGCCATGCTGCCGGCCGGCACGTTCTCGAACTCGGTGGTCACTGCGGCGCAAGTCTCGGCCAGTTGCCTCAGCGCCTCGGCGTCGTCGTAGGCGGCGCGCAAATGCGTCGTCGCCAAAGCCCCCGCCGGGCTCTCCGGGTCGGGGTCCAGCACCGTGACGCGATAGCCCATCGCCAGTGCCGACATCGTGAACATGCGGCCCAGCTGGCCGCCTCCCAAAATGCCCAGCATCGCCTCGGGCAAAATATGTTTAGGCATGTCACTCCACCTCAGGCAATTGCATGGCTTCGACCGACGCGGCGAGCGTGCGCCGGAAGGTTTGCAAACGTTCGTTCAACTTAGGGTCGTGGTTGGCCAGCATCGCCGCGGCGAACAGCGCGGCGTTCGCCGCGCCCGCCTCGCCGATGGCGAAGGTCGCCACCGGGATGCCCTTGGGCATCTGCACGATGGAATATAGCGAATCCACGCCCTTCAGATATTTCGACGGCACCGGCACGCCCAGCACCGGCACCGTGGTCTTCGCCGCCAGCATCCCCGGCAAATGCGCCGCCCCGCCGGCCCCGGCGATGATCGCCTGAAGCCCCCGCGCGGCGGCGGTTTCCGCGTACTCGAACAGCAAATTCGGAGTGCGGTGGGCGGAGACGACCCGGGTCTCGTATGCCACCCCTAAATCCTTCAACTGCCGGGCGGCCTGTTGCATGACCTCCCAGTCGCTATTGCTGCCCATGACGATGCCGATTTGAACCATGCTGTTGACTCTCTGACGCTTTGGAAAAAACCGGAGATTCTACCTGAACCCGCGGAAGCGGGAAAATTTTCGCGCAAAAGACTTCGCCGGCGGACAATCCGGGAGGGCTGTCCGCGCGCGGCTCACATCTCGTCCAAAGCCATCGCCGCCCGCGCCACCTGGATTTTTTCCTTCTCTTCCAATTGCAGCAGATTTTTGAAAACCTCCTTGGTTCTGGAATCGTTGACCTTCTCGGCGACCTCGCGGTACAGCTTGACCAAGGTGTCGTCGAAATCCATCGCCAGTTGGAAAATCTCGTCGGAAGAAGGCTTTTCGGCGACCGGAAAACGCGCCATCACCGCCTCCACATTCAACTCCGGCGAATACTCCAGCCAAGCTTCCAAAATGCTCCGCTTGGAATCTTTCTCGAAACGCGCCAAAGACTCCTCCATATGCGCCTCGTGCCGACTAAGAAAGTCCAGCAACATTTTCACCCGCTCCAACTCGGCGTGTTCGTTGAGTTCCTCATACACTTCTTTGACTTTGCCGTGGAGATGCTTGCCGAAATCGACGAACTCACGGACTTGTTTGCAACAGCTAGGCATTGTGTTCCCCCATTATAGATTCAGTATTGGTTCCACATTCCCTACAGGCGTGTGGTTTGTGAGGCCCGGTTGGCCAGCAATGCCTTAACTTAACGGCATTGGGTTGGCCAGGCTAACGCCCTATTCTATAGCGCCGCGCGCCGATTTCCACATCCTGCCATGACGGCGCCACCACGCGCAGCTTGCCCGCCGCCAAGTCGCGCTTGATGTCCTCGACGTTCCACACGCCATCGGGCGGAATCAGCTTTCCCGCCCACAGCCAGCCTTTTTTGCCGTCGCGCGCCAAGACATCGGCCCCGTAGTTTTGTCCAAACCAAACATATTCGTCAGCGCCGTCGCCGTTTAAATCCAGCACCAGCAACAGGGAGGGGCGTTGATTGTCCGGCAGGTAATAATGCCGTCCTTGGTTGATTTCATTGGCTAGAAAACGCAGCAAGGATTCCTCCGCTTTGGCCTCAGCGGGATAGAGGCTCAACCCGCCGGCCAGGCTTTCCGCCGTCCAATCGGTGCGCGGCCTGGCATAGGGGGAGGTTATCTTTTGCACCGCCACCGCTTTTGGGCGTATTTCCCCGGCCTGCGGGTGGCCGTCAAGCCCGGCCAAGCTCTGCAACGCCGCGTTGCCCCAGCGCCCGGTTTTGAAGCGCAGATAAGCGTAATCAAAATCGGCGGGCCGGGTTTGCCCCGACAGCAGACGGTTGAATTGGCTGGCGGCCCCGATACGCCCCGGATCGAGCAAAGGCGTGGCCGTGGCGGACAGCAAAGCCGCCAAGGTCAAGGCCGCCGCCACATTGACCCGCCCGACCCCGGCCATCCAAGGCCCCTGGCCCAGCGCGGCGCGGGCATAACCCAGGCCATAAAACCCGGCCATGAATACCAGCAACGCCGCCCACACCCGCTCCCCGCTCCAACCATGCTGCGCCACCCGCAAACCCAGCGAATAGGCGCACAGCGCGGCATACACCGGCAGCAGCGCGACCGCCCCGGCCAGCGGGCGGCGCAGCCAGCGCGGCGGCAGCGATTCGCCCGTTCCGTCCTGCCAGACGGCGTTGAACAAAAACAGCACAAAGCCCTGCAAGCCCAGCATCAGCGCCGTGGCATGGCCGGTTTTCCACAACGGCTCCAAGCCGGTGAACGGCAAAGTGCCCAGAAAACCCACCGCCAACGCCGCCGCCAGCGGCAACAGCCAGCCCAGGATAGCCAGCGAGGCGCGGTAGACGCCGAGTATCGCCGCCTCCCGGACTTGATACAGCGCCAGCCCCCAACCGAAAACCGTGGCCGTCGCCGGATAGGCAAAATAGCGGCTGGAAAACAGCTCGCGGAAAACATGGATGCCCAGCAAATCGAACAAACCGCCCCACAGCGCCAGCAACAACCAGAACACCCCGGCAAAACCCGCCGCGCTGGCCAATTGCAAGGCATTGCGCCACGACACGGCGAACAGAAAGGCATAGTCGGCCCCGAAGCGCCCCGCCTGCAAACGATACTGGGCGAACGGCAACAATACAAACCAGACGGCGGCCAAGCTCAAACCCAGCACAAACGCCGAACCCAGCCAGTAATCAGCGTCGCTTATCGCCGGCGTGAACACATTCCAGCCACCATAGCCCGCCATCGCCGCCAACGCCGCGCTGAAGCCGGCCAGCATCTGCCAAAGCGCCCGGTGGTGCCGGTGCGCCGCCAGCAATTGCATAGAGCAGGGCAGCCAAACAACCCAGGCGTACAGCGGCCAAATCCACACAAACCACCGGTCTGGCTGATGGATGGCCTCGACGGCTTTATGCAGCAGCAACAACAGCAAACCCTGAGCGAGCGCCCAGGCTAGAATCCAGTTTCTTTCGTGGTCGTAGGGAGTGTTCATCGCGGGGGCTCCACGGTGGGATTAGTATCGTTCCCACGCTCCGCGTGGGAATGCAGCCCGCGACGCTCTGCGTCGCGGTTCTGTTCAATGCCACGGATCAATGGGAATCAAACCTTCCTGTCCGGCATAATTCCTAGCGCTGGAATAGCGCCAATCTTCGGGCTTGTGCACATAACCGCGCTTGACCGGATTGAAATGGATATAATCCAGTTTCTCCCGCATCATCGCCTCATGCAAAATCAGTTCGGCATGGCTGCCTTCCTGCCAGAACTGATATTCCCGATCCGCCTTGTGTGCCCGCTTGGCGAAGCGTAGCCGCTCTAAAATCCGTTCAACCCGTTTGGCTTCAAGGTAGTCGATGATTTGCCGGGCGGTGTAGGATTTGAAGCGGCTGACACAAAGGTCTAACCGTTGCGCTTGGGCGATGAAATGCAGATGGTTTTCCAGCACCACATAGCCATACAGCCGCAAGCCGTCGTGTTCGCGCAAGTAAGTCCAACTGTCGAGCAGGATTTGCACTGTCGCCGGGCGGGTGAACACCGGTAACCATTCCAGCACCGTGCAGGTCAGAAAATGCGGTTTGCTGGGCTCGGTGATGGCATAACGGCTACGGCCCATGGTGGTTGTCCTGATTTAAGTGGTTATCGTTTATCGTTCCCACGCTCCGCGTGGGAATGCAGCCCACGACGCTCTGCGTCGCGTTTGTCTTGTGGCTCTATTGGCCATGCTGGCAGACACGGGACGCAGAGCGTCCGGGGAGGCATTCCCACGCGGAGCGTGGGAACGATGGCGGTATATTAACCCACCTGCAACCGCGAAATATCCGCAATATCCAAAAACAATCCCTCGACGATGGCCAACAGCCCCAAGCGGTTCTTGCGCAATTCCGCGTCTTCGCACATGACCATGACATGGTCGAAGAAGGCGTCCACGTCGTCGCGCAGGCCGGCCAGGCGGCGCAGCGCGGCGGTGTAGTCGCGTTCGCGCAATAGCGGCAACACGTCTTCGCGGGCGTCGCGGGCGGCTTGCAGCAGGTTGATTTCCTGCACGTCTTTCAAGCTGTGGTCGTCCACGTTGGCGACGATGGCCTCTTCGGTTTTGCGCAGGATGTTGCGGATACGCTTGTTGGCCGCGGCCAGGCTTTCGGCTTCCGGCAGCGCGCGGAATTCTTTGACGGCCCTGAGTCTGGAGACGAAATCCAGCAGCCGCGGCGGCTGCACGGCCAGCACGGCGTCGAATTCGTCGTGGCTGTAGCCGCGCTCCAGGCTGTAGCCTTTCAGGCGGTCGAGGATGAATTCATGCACTTGCTGCAAAGTCTTGTCGCGGTCGAACGGATGCGTGAACGGTTCCAGCGCGTAGGCCAAAAGCTGCGGCAAGTCGAGATCCAGCCGGCATTCGACCAGCAAGCGGATCGCGCCCAGCGCGGCGCGGCGCAGCGCGTAGGGGTCTTTGTCGCCGGTCGGGATCAACCCCGCCGAGAAGATGCCGGTCAGGGTGTCGAGCTTTTCGGCCAGTGCCAGCATTTGGCCGGTCTGCGTGGCCGGCAGCACGCCGCCTGAGACTTTCGGCAGGTATTGCTCCTCAATCGCGGCGGCGATGTCTTCCGGCTCACCTTCGGCCAACGCGTAGTAGCGGCCCATGGTGCCTTGCAGGTTGGGGAATTCGCCGACCATTTCGGTCAGCAAGTCGGCCTTGGCTAGCAGCGCGGCGCGTTCGACCAGCGCGCTTTCGACTTCCAAGGCCCCTGCGATATGCGCGGCCAGGCGCTGCACGCGGTGGGTCTTGTCGAGCAGGCTGCCTAAGGTTTTCTGGAAGGTGATGTTGGCCAGGTTGGGGACTCGGGCTTCCAGGGTTTTCTTGCGGTCTTGGTTCCAGAAGAATTCGCCGTCGGTCAGGCGCGGGCGCACGACGCGCTCGTTGCCTTCGCGCACGGATTCGATCCGGCTGCTGGCGATGTTGCTGAAGGTGATGAACCAGGGCAGCAGGCCGCCTTGCGTATTTTTGACCGGGAAATATTTCTGGTTTTCCTGCATCGTGGTGATCAGCACTTCGGCAGGCAGTTCCAAAAAGCGCGCCTCGAAGCCGCCCAGCACCGGCACCGGCCATTCCACCAGCGCGGCGATTTCTTCCAGCAAATCCTCGTCGATGTGCGCCGCGCCATTGACGCTGGCCGCGGCTTGGCCGGCCTGGGCGCGGATGCTGTCCATGCGTTCGCGGTAGTTGGCGATGACTTGGCCTTCGTTGCGCAACTGCTCGGCGTAGGCGCTGGGCGATTGGATTTCGATGGTGCCGGGCTTGTGGAAGCGGTGGCCGCGGGTGGTGCGGCCTGTCGGCAGCTCAAGGATCGTGGTGTCGATCAGCGACTCGCCGAACAGCAGCACGGCCCAGTGCGCCGGGCGGACGAATTCGGCCACCCCCGCGCCCCAGCGCATGCGCTTGGCAATCGGAAGCTGGGCGAGGCTGGCGCGGATGATGTCGGGGATGAGGTCTGCGGTGGCCGCGCCTTTGACATCTTGCTTGAAGCACAGCCATTCGCCCTTGTCGGTCTTCAAGGTCGTCAGCTTGTCCGCCGTGGTGCCGCAACTGCGCACGAAGCCTTCGGCGGCTTTGGTCAACACGCCTTCGGCCGTGTACGCGGCGTTCAGCGCCGGGCCGCGTTTTTCGACGGTTTGATCCGGCTGGGCGGTCGCCAGGTCTTTGACCAGGAAGGCCAGCCGGCGCGGCGTCGCGTAGGAGACAAAATCGCCATAGCTTAAGCCCGCTTTTTGCAAGCCACCTTCGACCCCGGCTTGCAGCGCGCGCGACAGGGTCAGCAAGGATTTCGGCGGCAGTTCTTCGGTGCCGAGTTCAAACAATAAATCCAGCGCCTCAGACATGGCGGCTCTCCTGGCTAACCAGCATCGGGAAGCCGAGCTTTTCGCGGCGGTTGTAATAGGCTTCGGCGACGGACTTGGCCAGCTCGCGGACGCGCAGGATGAAGCGCTGGCGCTCGGTCACGGAGATGGCGCGGCGGGCGTCGAGCAGGTTGAAGGAGTGGGAGGCTTTCAGCACCTGCTCATAGGCAGGCAGGGGCAAATCCTGGGCGATCAATTTTCGGCACTCTTGTTCGTAGGTGTCAAAGCAGGAAAACAGGAAGTCGGTCGGCGCATGCTCGAAGTTGTAGCCGGACATTTCGACTTCGTTTTGCAAATACACATCGCCATAGGTGACGACGCCTTGCGGGCCTTTGGCCCACACCAGGTCATAGACGCTTTCTTTGCGTTGCAGATACATGGCGAGGCGTTCCAGGCCATAGGTGATTTCGCCGCTGACCGGGCGGCAGTCCAGGCCGCCGACTTGCTGGAAGTAGGTGAACTGGGTCACTTCCATGCCGTTCAGCCAGACTTCCCAGCCCAGGCCCCACGCGCCCAAGGTCGGCGATTCCCAGTTGTCTTCGACGAAGCGGATGTCGTGCTCCAGCAGGTCGAAGCCCAAGAAGCGCAGCGAGCCCAGGTAGAGTTCCTGGAAGTCGGCCGGGGAGGGCTTCATGATGACTTGGAACTGGTAGTAGTGTTGCAGGCGGTTGGGGTTCTCGCCGTAGCGGCCGTCGGTGGGGCGGCGCGAGGGTTGCACATAGGCCGCGTTCCAGGGCTCAGGGCCTAGCGAGCGCAGGAAGGTCGCGGGGTGGAAGGTGCCCGCGCCGACTTCCAAGTCCAAAGGTTGCAAAATGACGCAGCCTTGGGCGGCCCAGTATTCCTGGAGCGCCAGGATCAGGCCCTGGAAGGTGGAGACATCGCGTGTGGGGGGGATGGTGGTGGCCACGATATTCCTTTGAAAAGGTTGGGAAAGGGGCCGATTATAGCCCAATCCCCCGTGGTCTCGTACCGCGCCGGCTGGGCGGGGCAGGGCGACCGCGCCAAGGCCCGCACAGGAGGGCTTGTGTTTTTAACGTTGCGCCGTTGCGCCGTTGCGTGAGGCAAAAAATGTCCGGTCAATGGCAATGATTGGCCTGATGGGCAAGGCGGCAACAGAAAATCTGACGCAAAGACCGCAAAGAAAAACGCCTCACGCAACGACGCCACGCCCGCAACGCCAGCGGGTGTAGCTTTGCAGGTGCGACTTTTACGGCCTTGGGTCGCGGTTAAAAACCGCTCCCACGGATGCCGCCCCGCTCGGCGGTTTCCAGGGCTTTGCCGCCGGCCCAGTCGCGGGCGAACTGCCAGGCCACCCGGCCGCTGCGCGAGCCGCGCTGCAGCGCGAAGCGCAGGGCCAAAGGCCGAGCCGCCTCCCAGTCTTCCGCCGGGACGCCGAGCTTGTCCAGCCAGTAGCGGACGATGTCCAGGTATTCGTCCTGGGTGAACGGGTGGAAGGACAGCCACAGCCCGAAGCGTTCGGACAGGGAGATTTTCTCCTCCACGGTGTCGCCGTGGTGGATTTCGCATTGCAGATGCTCGCCGGCGTAATAGCGGGCCTCCTGGTTTTCGCCCTGGTATTCTGGCAGCAGGTGGCGGCGGTTGGAGGTGGCGTAGACCAGGACGTTGCCGGTGAGGCCGCTCAAGGAGCCTTCCAGCGCGGCTTTCAGGCGCTTGTAGCTGGCGTCGTCGGCCTCGAAGGAGAGGTCGTCGCAGTAGAGGATGAATTTTTCCGGCCGGCCTTCCAGCTGTTCCAGGATGTCGGGCAGTTCGGCCAGATGCTGGCGATCCACTTCGACCAGGCGCAAGCCTTGGCTCCCGTATTCGTTCAGCAGCGCTTTGACCAGCGAAGATTTGCCGGTGCCGCGCGAGCCCCACAGCAGGACGTTGTTGGCCGGCAGCCCCCGCAGGAACTGGCGGGTGTTGCGAATGAGGAGGTCTTTTTGGCGGTCGATGCAGCGGATGTCGGCCAGCGCCAGGGTTTTCGGGTGGTTGATCGGGCGCAGCCGCTCCGGGCGCTCCAGTCCGCGCCAGCGGAAGGCGAGGGCGGCGTCCCAGTCGGGTTCTTGGACGGCAGGGGGGATCAGTTTTTCCAGCCGCGCCAAAACGGTTTCGGCGCGGGCGAGCAGGGAGTCGAGTGTTTGTGTCATCGGTGCGGAAGGCTCAAAAAAAACGGACGGCCTCGCGGCCGCCCGTCTGTGATTAGTGGCGAAGCCAGCTTATTTCTTCGGCTCGGCCAGTTCAAGATGCTTGAGGGCTTCTTTCGCATGAGCGGTGCCGCTGGCGGCGTTGTTGTTCTTGCCCGCCTCGATGGCGGCGTTCAGGTGCGAGATGCCTTCTTCGGTGTGGACGTTGGGCGCTTCTTTCTGCGCCGCTTGCGCATGGGTCAACGCGACTTGGGCGTGTTCCAGCAAGATCGGCGCGTGGCCGGCTTCACCGTGGGTGATGGCTTGCAAGGTGTGCTCCACAGCTTGCACGATATGGCTGGTGTTGGCGGTGCTGTCGGCGGGCTTGGCCGCCAATTCGAGATGTTTGAGGGCTTCTTTGGCGTGGGTTGTGCCGCTGGCGGCATTGTTGTTCTTGCCGGCTTCGACGGCGGCGTTCAGGTGGGAGATGGCCTCTTCCGTGTGGACGCTGGGTTCGGCTTTTTGCGAGGCCTGCGCATGGGTCAGCGCGGCTTGGGCATGCTCCAGCAGTATCGGCGCATGGCCTGCTTCGCCGTGGATGATGGCTTGCTTGGTGTGCTCGACGGCCTGCGGATTGTGGACGGGTTCGGCGAAAGCTAAGGAGCCGCCCATCAGCAGGGCGCTGGCTAAGGCAAGGGCTTTGAATTTCATGACTAACCTCTTCAGTGTTGTTTTTGGGTATTATTGGCGGTCCGTCTAATCGCGGGCCGTGGGATGCAGTATTTTCGGCTTGCCGATGAATGTCAAGGGCAATTTGGTTATTTTCTGATGCATTTTTGAATAGGGCCGGGTTGGCTTAAGCCGACACCTGTTGAAACTGGAGCAATATTGTCGCAAGCTTTATGAAATTGGACGCTGTCACCACTGAAATCTTGCCGGGGGCGCTGGCGTTGCTTTTGGCGCTGGGGCGCGGGGAAAACGGCTTCGGCGGAACGCCGGTGGGCGACGATCCGGAGAAATTGGACGAGTGGCTGGATTACTGCGTCCATTTGTCCACGGCCCCGGCTTTGTCGGAGGATTTCGGGCCGCAGGCCAATTATTGGATCAGGGACGATTCTGGACAGGTGGTCGGCCTGGTCCGTTTGCGCCCCCATATCAATGCGCAATGGCTGGAGGGGGGCGGACATTTGGGGTATTACGTCGCGCCCGCTTACCGCAGGCGGGGTTTCGGCAAAGCCGGTTTGCGCCTGGCCTTGGCGGAGTTGCGGGCCTGGGGCGTGGAGCGCGCGCTGGTCACGGTGGAGGTCGGCAATGTTCCCTCCTCGCGCGTGGTCGCCTCCGTGGGTGGCGTGTTGGAAGACGAGCGCGTGGACGCGGAGACGGGCCGGGCTTATTGGCGGTTCTGGCTGGACACCGGCGTCGCCGACCCGGCTTGATCTGTGGCCGGTTTTAGACCAGCCCTTTCAAAATGTTATAAAGAGCAGCAATAATACCTATGTTTAATTCAATATTGCAGTGTTTGCCATGCTAGAGAAATTCCGCCATAAAACCCCGCTGCCCTGCTTGCTGATGGGCCTTTTGGAACGCTGCTTCTCCGCGCAGAGGCTGAACGCGCTGTTCGCCGAGCACGCGCAAGTCCAGTATGAGCGGGAAGTCCTGTTCGCCAGCGTGT